>ERZ1292625.310-Hain-H41-01um-R1-310-length-79253-cov-23_pt1 | contig 79253 bp, 69 predicted proteins | sample MGYA00564400_ERZ1292625 | MGnify/ENA primary metagenome ERZ1292625 (study PRJEB36523, sample SAMEA6512639) | groundwater metagenome | collected 2019-01-08 | study: AquaDiva: Metagenomics assemblies of 32 groundwater samples | reverse complement strand
GAAAGCAAGCATCAACCTGAGAATCAGAAAGCTCGATGCCCAGTTCTCCGGCCCCTTTGACCAGCAGTTGTTTGATCGATGTCTCTGCCGTCACTTCGACGATGCCCCCTCACCCCAGCCCTCTCCCACACCGGGGAGAGGAGGCTGTTTTCTTTTTTATTCCCAATTCGTAACTACTCAGGTCTGCCGCTGAGCACAGGCGCAATGAAGCGCGCCCAGGATCAACACCGGTACGCCGCCGCTGCCAAAACAACGCGTGCGAAGCGAAAGCGTTGCGGGTGCTGCGCCGCAGCGCTGAAATCGTCACACGGCACTCCGGCGCGCCTTGCGCCGAAGCGAAGTGGCTGACCTGGGTAGTTACCCCAATTCCGCATTCCGAAATCCGCAATTATCCCGCCCTTCCCCTCTTTCTCTTCTCCAGCGCCACCATAAGGAGCGATATCGCCGCCGGGGTAACGCCGGAAATCCTCGATGCCTGGCCCAGGGAGACGGGCCTCACCTGCTTCAGCTTCTGTTTAACTTCCGTACCGAGACCGGTAACGGCGTCGTAATCCAGATCGCCGGGAATATTCCTCTGTTCCAGCGAGGAGAAGCGCTCCACCTGCTGGAGCTGGCGTTGAATGTATCCTTCGTACTTCACCTGGATCTCCACCTGCTCGGCTGCCGCAATCGTGAGGGCATTAGCCGGCGAACTGATTTTGACTATATCGTCGTATCCCAGTTCCGGCCGTTTGAGGAGCTGGTCAAGGGACGCCTCTCCCGTGAGCGGCGTCGAGCTCTTTTCAGTAAGCACGGCATTTATTTCAGGGGTCGGCTTGACCCATGTCTTTTTGAGTCTTGCGCTCTCTTGCTCAATATTCTCCTTCTTTTCAAGAAACTGTTTATAGTGCTCCTTTGACACGAGTCCAATCTCGGCGCCCTTCTGCCTCAGCCGCAGGTCCGCATTGTCTTCCCGGAGAATGAGCCGGTGCTCGGCGCGGGAGGTGAACATCCGGTAGGGCTCCGCCGTTCCCCGCGTCACCAGGTCGTCGATGAGCACGCCGATGTACGCCTCGGCGCGAGTAAGCACAAAAGGCGGCCTCTTCTGTGTCCTGAGCGCGGCGTTGATGCCCGCCATCAGGCCCTGGGCCGCCGCCTCCTCATAACCCGATGTACCGTTGATCTGTCCCGCGAAGTAGAGCCCGGAGACCCTCTTGGTCTCGAGGGTGTGCATGATCTGCGTCGGCGGAGTGAAGTCATACTCAATGGCATAGGCCGGCCGCATGATCTCCACCTCTTCGAGGCCGGGAATGGAGCGGTACATCTTTGTCTGCACATCGTAGGGCAGGCTCGTGGACACGCCATTGGCGTAATACTCCTCCGTATCCAGACCTTCGGGCTCCAGGAAGACCTGATGCCGGTCCCGCTCCGGGAACCGCATCACCTTGTCCTCGATGGACGGGCAGTAACGCGGGCCGATGCCCTTGATGACCCCGCCATAAAGTGGGGAACGGTCCAGATTATTTCTAATGATCTCATGGGTACCGGCATTTGTATACGTGAGATAGCAAGGCAACTGTGGGAGAGGATGCACTGTTTCCGTAAAAGAGAAAAACGGCGCCGGTTCGTCTCCGTGCTGTGGCTTCATCTTCGAGAAATTTATGGTCCTTCCGTTGAGTCGCGCCGGAGTGCCTGTCTTGAGCCTCCCGATCTCGAAGCCGAGCTCCCTGAGGTTGTCCGAAAGTCCGATTGAAGGGAATTCTCCCGCCCTGCCCGAGGGGTAATGGACAAGCCCGATATGGATGAGCCCTTTTAAAAAGGTGCCTGTGGTCACGATCACCGACGACGAGAGATACTGGACACCGATGCTCGTCTCAACACCAACGACCCGGTCACCCTCGACGAGGACTTTCTCCACCATCCCCTGCTTCACGTCCAGGCCCGGCTGCTTCTCCACCGACTCCTTCATGGCGAGCCGGTACTTCTGCTTGTCCGCCTGGGCGCGGGTGCCGCGCACCGCCGGCCCCTTGCTCCGGTTCAGCACGCGGAACTGGATACCCGTGCGGTCGATGACCTTCGCCATCTCGCCGCCCACGGCGTCGATCTCCTTGACGAGGTGGCCCTTGGCAAGCCCGCCGATGGCCGGGTTGCACGACATGAGCGCGATGCTGTCGAGGTTCATGGTGAGCATAAGCGTAGAACAGCCCATGCGCGCGGACGCCAGCGCCGCCTCGCACCCGGCATGACCGGCGCCGATGACGATGACGTCGTATGTTTTTACAGAAGACATGAACGACCCCATAAGATCTGAACCACTTGGGATAAGCCAAATCTGAGAAAAAGCTTCAATCCGCAGATTTCGCAGATGGACGCAGATTTTAAAACCAGAATTCGGGTTTGCTATTCTCTGCGAAATCCGCGTAATCTGCGGATAAAAAAAAGACCTGAGTAGTACTACAGCGAACTTTAGAGCGCTTCATACCATAAATCCGTCATTCCGGCATGGTTCAAGCCGGAATCCTGTGACTTCGGTTTTCTCATTATCCTGAAAAACCTGGATTCCCGATAGAAACATTCGGGAATGACGAAAAAGTGTCGCTGTAGTGGTAGTTACAAACAAATGTTCATTTTTTCTCTGTGTCTCCGCGTCTCTGTGGCGAAAGCTATTTATTCGTATTTTCATATCTACTTTCCGATGCAGAAATCGTTGAATATCCTCTCCAGGATATCTTCCGTATACGTGGCGCCGATGATGAGCCCCAGGCTGTCGAGCGCGCCCCGGAGGTCAACGGCAATAAACTCGGGAGAAAGATCGGACTTAATGGATTCCAGCGCCTTCTCGAGACCTTCCCGTGCCTGCTCCAGCGCCGTCTTGTGCCGTTGGTTCACGGCCCAGGCGTGCTCCCGCGGCGGCATGGCGCCTTGCTTCATCATATCGGAAATTGACTGCCTGAGCCTGTCCAGCCCCGCACCGGTGCGACAGGACAGTTCAACCTGGACATCGGGCCCGTCGAGCTTCTCAAGCGTGCGCGGGAGGTCCGATTTATTGATGACCCCGATGGTCGCCTTGCCCCTGGCCTCATCGAGCACGCGCCTGTCTTCGGCCGTGAGCGGCTCCGAGCCGTCAAAGACGATGAGCACGATGTCCCCGGACGCGATCGCCGCAAGGCTCCTCCGAACGCCTTCCTGCTCCACCACATCGCGGCTCTGCCTGATGCCTGCCGTGTCCAGGATCCGGAGAGGGACGCCGGCGATATTCAGATACTCTTCGAGCACATCCCGCGTGGTGCCGGGGATTTCGGTCACGATGGCACGGTCCTGCTTCAAGAGCGCATTCAGCAACGACGACTTGCCGACGTTCGGCCTGCCCACGATGGCCGTGGAGAACCCCTCGCGGATGATCCTTCCATAGACAACGCCGCTCAGCAGTTCGTCGATTCCCCGCTGCACGCCGGACACGTCCTCCGCAAGGGGCCGGCCTGACGGAGTTTCGATATCCTCTTCCGGGAAGTCGATCCCTGCCTCAACGGACGCGACGATCGAAACAAGCCTGTCCCGAAGGGCTGTTACCTCTGCCGACAGGCCGCCCAGGAGCTGTTCGTTCGCAGCCCGGTGACTGAGCTCGGTCCTGGACCTGATGATGTCCATCACGGCCTCAGCCTGGGCCAGGTCTATCCTGCCGTTCAAGAACGCCCGCTTCGTAAACTCGCCGGGCTCTGCCTGCCGCGCACCCCGGGCGACAAGGAGGTTCATCGTCCGCCAGAGCGGCGCCATCCCGCCGTGGCAGTTGATCTCGACGACGTCCTCCCTCGTGTACGTTGCCGGACCGCGCATGACGCTCACGAGCACCTCGTCCACCAACTCGCCCGTGGACGGGTCTGCGACGTGCCCGTAAAGGAGCCTGTGGGATGCTGATGCTTCGAGCCGTTCATTCCTGCGAGGCGTGAAGATTTTGGCCGCGATATCGACGGCGTCCTTCCCGCTCATGCGGATGATGCCGATCCCGCCTTCACCCGGCGGCGTCGAGACCGCGCATATCGTATCCAGTTCGGACATGGGCCATATTACCACATTCGAACAGGCACAAAAAAGTCCTTTTTGCGATGCCCGCGCCGCGTGCGTTCACAGGTGAAGGAATTTGTGATACAATACTTATAATTGATTTGCCGGCTGCGCGCCATCATGGACACAAAAGAACTGAAAAAACTGACGGAACGGTTCTCGCCCCGGCAGCTTGAGTCATGCATCAAGCAGCAGCTTGAGAAGGGTGAGAACGGCTGCGATGTCATCGACGAGACCGACCAGGTCATCACCGAGCTGAGCAAGGCCGAAGTGGTGCGGGAGCTGATGGACAAGGGGTTGCGGTTCTCGGAGGCCCTCCGGGAACTGGCGCGCCGTATACGCGCCGTATACGGCAAGGATGCCGATAGTTAAATCAGGAAACACGGACCGGGAGGAGCAATAAATGAACTACCGAGCATCCCTGGTTGCCCTTTCTCTGCTCTTGTCGTCCTTTCTTTCGCCGGCGCATACGCGCACGGCGTTATCATTTGAACCGCCCACGCCCCCCCTCTTCCAGGCCACAAAAGACCTTAAAGGAAAGACCGCCCTTATCCTGGCGGCAAAAAGCGACAAGAAAGAATCGGTTGAGGCATATGATGGGATGAAATGGGAAGGGCACGCATCTCAGCAGACGAAGAGGCTTGTAAAGGTCATAACGGACAACGATGAGTGGACAGCGTTATGGAGGCGTGCCTTCGATACAAAGGCCCCTGCGGTTGATTTCAATAATTATGCGGTTGCCTGCGTATTTCTCGGCCATGAGGCTGACTGGTTGTACAGCATCGCCTTTGGAGAACCTTCTCTCAAGGACGGCCGGATGGTGATTCCCTACTGGCTGGGTGAAATATATCTGGAATTGGCAGGGCCGTTCAAAGCATCCGGACAATACCACATGAAGGTGTTTAAGAAAAAAACCGGCGTCGAGATGATTTTAAAAGAAGAAAGGCCGTTGTAGGGGAAGGAGCCAACCGGACCATGCTGTAACGGTCCGTGGCTGTTTTTTGGGTTCGGCCTCTTGTTCGGCGCGCCCCTCGCCGGAGCGAAGGAAAACAATGCCTATGCACAATAAATCTCTCTGGGAACGTTACAAAAACCACCTCTGTGTGAGCCCCTCCATCGGCATGATGCTCGACATCAGCAGGATGGACTTTCCCGCGAAATACTTCGACACCATGGAGCCGGAAATGCAGAAAGCTTATCGTGCCATGGACGAGCTTGAGGCCGGGGCCGTCGCCAACCCCGATGAACAGAGGATGGCGGGCCACTACTGGCTCCGCAGCCCTGAGCGCGCGCCCTCGACCGAAATCCGGAAGGAGATCGAAGCGACCATCCATGCCGTGAAAGATTTCGCCTCCGCCGTCCATGCGGGAACGATCAAGCCGGAAAAACGCCCCCGCTTCACCCGTCTATTGATTATCGGCATCGGCGGGTCTGCCCTGGGGCCCCAGTTCATCGCAGACGCCCTTGGCACTCCGGCGGACAAGATGAAGCCCTGCTTCCTGGACAATACGGACCCCAATGGCTTCGACCGCCTGTTCACAGAACTCGGCGATGACCTTGCCGAGACGCTTACCCTTGTTATTTCAAAGAGCGGCGGCACCGTGGAAACCAGGAACGGGATGGTCGAAACAGCCGAGGCATACAGAAAAGCGGGCCTGGCGTTCGAAAAACACGCCGTAGCTGTAACCGAAGCGGGAAGCAAGCTTGATGATATGGCAAAAAATGGGTCCTGGCTTGCCCGGTTTTCTATGTGGGACTGGGTCGGTGGGAGAACCTCCGTTACCTCTACTGTCGGTCTCCTGCCGGCCGCGCTCCAGGGGGTATATATAGAAGGATTGCTGAAAGGTGCGGCGCTCTGTGACGAAGTCACCCGAAGCAAGGACACCCGGTCCAATCCAGCCGGCCTCCTGGCCATGGCCTGGCACCATGCAACGAGCGGCCAGGGAAAGAAGGACATGGTGCTCCTTCCCTATAAGGACAGGCTCCAGCTCTTTCCTCGATACCTTCAACAGCTCGTCATGGAATCACTGGGAAAGGAACAGGACCTCAAGGGCAGGACTGTCAACCAGGGGATCGCGGTCTACGGCAACAAGGGCTCGACAGACCAGCATGCCTATATCCAGCAGCTTCGGGAGGGAGTGAATAATTTTTTCGTGACCTTCATCGAAGTGCTGAACGACCGCGAGGGCAGGTCCATAGAGGTCGAGCCGGGAGTCACCAGCGGGGATTACCTGAGCAGCTTCCTCCTGGGTACGCGCAATGCCCTCTACGAAAACGGCCGCGAGTCCCTCACGATCACCATTGATAAGCTGGACGCACGGTCCGTGGGCGCACTCATTGCTTTGTACGAACGGTCGGTCGGGTTCTACGCAACGCTGATAAACGTCAACGCCTACCACCAGCCCGGAGTCGAGGCGGGCAAAAAAATGGCCGGCGCCATCATCCATCTCCAGCTCGATATCATTGCCCACCTCCGGAAGCGTCCCGGCAAGTCATTCACCGCGCAGGAGATCGCTAAAGCCCTCAACACAGAGGACCGTGTCGAGACGGTCTTCAAGATCCTTGAGCATCTCGCTGCCAACCGCGAGCTTAATGTCGTGAAGATCCCGGCGGAGAGCATCGTTGATTCCCGGTATGAGGCGGTTGCGGTTTAGAGCAGATTTACTGATCGCTGGTTTTGCATTCTGCGCTAATCAGATTTTGTGTCGTGGTGACGTTGTCGTAATATTTTTACCTTTTTCGATATACTTCTCTTTCTCCTTCCTTGACAGGCGTTTAACGGCACGTTCCTTTTTAAGAGCACAGGAGCGATTGCCGCAGGGTTCGAAATAGACAACCTTCACCGGGAGGCGGCTTCGGGTATAGCGTGACGCGCTTCCGTCGTTGTGCTGCCTCAAGCGGCGCTGCATATCATTGGTGATGCCCGTATAAAGCGTGTCGTCGCCGCATTTGAGAATGTACAAAAACCATTTCTTCCGGCCGTTCGAGTTCTTCTTTATTTGCGGACTCATCCTGAAAGGATTCTATACAAGCGCGCGGGCAATATCAAGGACAATCTCCCCCGAAGGGTAATCCCTCAGCGACGAGGATACATGAGCAGGGGGTAGCAGCCCTTGAACGAAAGGGCTGCTGCCTCCGTACCTGAAGGATTGCCGCGAAGGACGCTCTGCCCTCTCGCTATATTGAATTACCGTGCACGGTATGTTATAGTGTTTTCGTCTATGAAGAACCTGCGCGACATCCTCCTGCCTGTTATCAACGATATCCGGGCGGGAAAAAAGACCGTCGAAGTAAGCGAACTTTGGGGGGCCTCGAAGGCCCTCTTTTTATTCGGCCTGTGGAGGGAAACAGGCCGGCCGGTCGTTGTGGTGACCGCCACTGAGGAAGAAGCGGAATCGCTCGCAGAAGACCTGCGGTTCTTTGCGGAAAACAAGGCCCTTGTCGCCGCAGAGGGCGCGGCGGAAGGCCTCACGAAAAATCCTTTTGCAGCAAATTCCCCCCCCATTGCGAACGGGGGGTCTCCCTTCAGCCCCCCTTTCGTTTCCCTCTTCCCCCCATGGGGCCTTCTCCCCTTCGAGGCCGACTCTCCCGACAGCGGCACCATGGGAGAGAGGATGCGCTTTCTCTACTCCCTGATTTCCGGCGACCGGGGCATCTTCGTGGCGCCGGTGAGGGCGCTCATCCAGAAACTGCCGCCCTGGGAGCTCTTCGCCGATTCCGTCACGACCGTCTCCGCCGGGATCCAGCTCGACCAGGACCCCTTTATCGAAAGCCTCATCGGCACAGGCTATGAGTCCGCTTCCCTCGTAACACGGGTGGGCGAGTTCAGCAGGCGCGGCGGCATCATCGATCTCTTCTCCCCTGCCCATGAACATCCCGTCCGCATGGAGTTCTTCGGTGATACAATTGAATCGCTCCGTTGGTTCGATCCCGAGACCCAGCGGTCCGTCGCTGACGTCAAGCAGGTTGTATTGCTTCCGGTGCGTGAGCTCATCATCAACAGTGCGGGCATTGAGCGTTTTTCCGCGCGGACCGGCGATGACGCCCTCGTAGAGCAGGTAAGACAGGGCATCGTGCCTCCCGGCGCCGAATTTCTCGCGCCCTTCTTCTATGATATGGAGAGCCTGTTCCAATACCTGCCTGACGACAGTCTCTTTTCCCTCATCGAGCCCGATGATATCAGGAAGCAGATAGAGGAAGAGAACCGAAAAATCACCGAGGGCCGGGCGGAAGAAATCGACGAGGGAAGGACGCTGCCTGAAGCGTCGGAGCTGTATCTGGACTCCCGGGAGACCGCCGCGGCGCTGACGAACGTTCCCGTGCTCAGCCTGGGCCTGCTCGGGACCGCGCCCGCGCCCTGCCGCATGGACACAAAATCCACCGCCTGGCTCGGGGTCAGGCTCACCAGGTCGCTCGCCGGCGGGGAGGAGAGAAAAGAACCTGCCGAGGGCACCATCACCGGACTGGTGGAGAAATTGAAAGCGTGGAGGCAGTCAAACCAGGTGTACCTGGTGAGCGGCATTGATGAGTCTGCCGCCCGCCTCCAGAAGCTCCTGGGAGAATACGGTCTCTTCATAAGCCGCACCGCCGAAATGCGGCTGCTTGACGAATTACCGGGAATTATTTCCGTGATCACCGGCCGGCTTTCAGCCGGATTTTCGTGGCCCGCGCTCAATCTCATCGTCATCACCGAGGAAGAGATCTTCGGCAGCAAGGTGCATCGCCCCCTGTCGAGAAAAACAAAGACCGCGACCTTTCTCTCCACGTTCAAGGAGCTCCAGCCCGGAGATTACGTAGTCCACACCGACTACGGCGTGGGCGAATACCAGGGCCTGTCGCATATCGCCATAGACGGGTTCGAAACGGATTTCCTCGCCCTTCGCTACGAGCCCGATGCCAAGCTGTACGTTCCGCTCTACGGCCTCGACAAGGTCCAAAAGTACATCGGCGCTGAAGGCGCGGCGCCGAAGCTCGACCGCCTCGGAGCGCCGGCCTGGGCCAGGACCAAGGAGCGGGTGAAAAAAGACGTCCTCGAGGTCGCCCGGGAACTCGTCGCCATCTACGCGGCGCGCGAGGCCCAGCAGCGCCCGACCTTCTCGGCGCCGGATAATCTCTACCGCGAGTTCGAGGCCGCCTTTCCCTTCGAGGAGACGCCGGACCAGGAGCGCACCATCGAAGAGGTGCTCGGCGACATGCAGCGGCCGAGGCCCATGGACCGGCTGGTCTGCGGCGACGTGGGGTTCGGCAAGACGGAAGTGGCGCTCCGCGCCGCCTTCAAGGCCGTCGAGGACGGGTTTCAGGTCGCCGTGCTCGTGCCCACGACGCTGCTCGCGGACCAGCACCACCGCACCTTCTCCCAACGGCTCGCTCCTTTTTCCGTGCGCGTGGACATGCTCTCCCGCTTCCGATCAAGATCGGAGCAGCAGGAAACCTTGAAAGGGCTCAAGAACGGGACCGTGGACATCGTCATCGGCACGCACCGGCTTCTCCAAAAAGACCTGTCCTTCAAGAACCTGGGCCTCCTCGTGGTGGACGAAGAGCACCATTTCGGCGTGAAGCACAAGGAGCGCATCAAGGAATTTAAAAAACTCGTGGACGTGCTCACCCTCACCGCCACCCCCATCCCCCGCACGCTTCACCTGTCCCTTGCCGGCATCCGCGACCTCTCCATCATCGAGACGCCGCCCCTGGACCGCCAGGGGATCCAGGTGGTGCTGGCGCGCTTCGGGAAGCGGGTGATCCGCGAGGCCATCATGCGCGAACTGGACCGCGGCGGCCAGGTATTCTTCATCCAGAACCGCGTCCTGGGGATCGAGCGCATGGCAGCCTTCCTCCACACCCTCGTGCCCGAGGCCAGGATCGGGATCGCCCACGGACAAATGAAGGAGGACGAGATCGAAAGCGTGATGTCCACATTCATCGCCGGCGGGCTGAACGTGCTCGTGACAACGACCATCATCGAATCGGGTATCGACATCCCCACGGCCAATTCCATCATCATCAACCGGGCGGAACGCTTCGGCCTGGCCGAGCTCTATCAGATCAAAGGCCGCGTCGGAAGGAGCAGGCAGAAGGCCTACGCCTACCTGCTCACGCCTGCGGAAGAATCGCTCTCGGAAGCGGCGCGCAAACGGCTCCGGGCGATCCAGGAGCTCTCGGAGCTGGGCGCCGGCTTCCGCATCGCCGCCCAGGACCTGGAGACGCGCGGCGCCGGCAATCTCCTGGGCAAACAGCAGTCCGGCCACATCGCCGCCGTGGGCATCGACCTCTATACTCAGATGATGGAAGAGGCCATGGCGGAAATCCGGGGCCAGGAGGTCTCCCCTGAGCCCGACACCCAGATCAATCTGCGCGCGTCCGCCTTCATCCCGGAAGACTACATTCAGGATGTGAGCCTGCGGCTCGCTGCGTACAAGGAGATTTCGGGCACTGCAAGCGACGAAGAGCTCGGCCGCATCGCAGCGGACCTCAGGGACCGCTATGGTCCGCTGCCGGAGACGCTCAAGAACCTCCTCGAGATCATGTCCGTCAAGCTCGCAGCGAAAACAGCCCTGGTATCCCGCATCGACGCCGGGAACGGCGTCGTGAACATCACCTTTGCCGAACATGCCGCCATTCCGGCGGACAAGGTCCTGGCGCTCCTCAAAAGGAACAAAGGCGGGATCAAGCTCATCCCGGAGCACACCATCCAGGTGACCCTGCCCGACCAGACCCTGCACACCGCTGCCACGGCGGTGAAAAAGTGCTTGCAGGAGCTGGCCTAGTATGCTATAACGTATCTTATTTCCGTAGCTCCTACACCATCGACACTCCACCCACTTACCTGAACGGAGGGAACCATTTCCATGAAGAAAATGCTTATCGCAGTCAGTTTGATCGTTGTGGCCGTTGCCTCGGGGTGCGGCAAAGACAGCGCCGCCGTGGCCAAGGTGAACGGCGCCAAGATAACCGTGGCCGACTTTAAACGCCAGGTGGAAGAGCTGCCGCCGCAGATGCAGCAGGCCGTCATGTCCAGCGCGCAGGCGAGAAAAGATTTTCTCAACGACCTCATCGGGATCGAGGTTGTGATCCAGGAGGCCCGGCGCCTGGGGCTGCAGAAAGACGCCGAATACAAGAAGCGGCAGGAAATGCGTAAAAAAGAGATGGCGCGCGCTATCCAGGACGGAGCCAAAAACGACCTCTTTGAATCCCTGCTGAAAAAAGAGCTGGCGGACAAGATGAACAAGCTCTCTGTTCCCTCGGACCAGCAGGTGCGCGACTATTACAACAAGCACAAGGACGCGATGCGGACGGCTGACGGAAAGCAGATAAGTCTCAAAGAGGCGGAACCGCAGATCAGGAGCAGGATGGTGCAGGAGAAACAGCGGGCCGTCTACATGGAATACGCCGCCGCATTGAAGACAAAGGCCAAGGTCACCGTCGACGACAAGGCCCTGGATGCCCTCGGAGGCCAGCCTGCGGATGCCGGGACCGGCAGCCTGCAACTGCAGCATCCGCCAATGCAGAACAAAGGGAACAAATAAAATAACAGGCGTCCTTATCCAGAGATCACATGAACAGTATCCGTCTCGCAAAATATACAGCCCCGGCGCTCATCCTGGGGCTGTTGTTTTTTGCCTGCAAGAAAAAGGAGGGGCCGCAGCAAGGTTCTGCGCGTCCCGGCTCAGCCGATGTCAAGATTGTCGCCACCGTTGACGGCGACCCCATCACCCTGGGCGAATTTCTGGAGCGCTTCACCCGCGCCGGCATCAAGCCGGACCGTGATGACGAGATGACCGTAAAGACGGAGTTCCTGAACCGTCTCATCGAACGCAAGATGATGCTCCGCGAAGCGCAACGGAAGCGCATCAAGGTGGGCCTGCCCGAGTTAAACGCGCGGATCGAGACCTTCCGCAGCGGGCAGAACAAGGACATCAAGGAGACCCTCGCGGGCATGGGCATTGACTTCGAAAAGTGGAAGGCCGACATCTGGGAAGACCTGATGGTCGAAAAACTGACGACGCGGGAAGTGGACCGGCACGTGTCCGTTTCGGGCGCCGAAATCCGGCGGTACTACCAGGCGAACGCCAGCGAGTTTGACCGGCCCGAACAGGTACAGGCGCGGCAGATCGTGGTTTCCACCGAGGAAGAGGCCCGCACGGTCCTGGAGGCCCTCCGGAACAAGACAGATTTCGCCGCGCTGGCAAAGCAGAAATCTACCGCGCCCGAGGCAGCAAACGGCGGGGACCTGGGCTATTTCGCCATGGGCGAGATGCCTGCCGAGTTCAACGTGGTCTTCAGGATGCCTAAGGGAGCGGTGAGCGGCGTGGTGAAGAGCCCTTACGGTTTCCACATATTCAAGCTCGAAGAAAAACGGTCGGCGGGCAGAAGAAGTCTCGAAGAGGTCACCCGGGAAATTCACGACAAATTGTTGCTGGAAAAGCAGGAAACGCGTCATCACCAGTGGCTCAAGGAGCTGCGGACGAGAGCAAAATTCGAGGTCAATTACCAGGCGCTGGAGCAGTAAGCGCCAGCGTCCCCCTATCACCGGTTATGGCGAGCCTCGTCTTGAACCGCTTCGATGCCTTATTGATGTCGTTCAGTACCGCCGCCGCCGCCCTGCCCCTGAGCACCCGCGGCTGATACTCCACCCTGTAGTTGTTCACGTCCAGAGGCACGGCCTCCACCCGCACAAGGCTCTTGCCTTTGAACGTGCAGAGCAGTATCATGCTGGTATTCGTGCGGTTGCTCTGGGAGCCGAAGACGAAGTTCCCGAGGCTGTAGGCGATGAGGCGGCCCTTGTACACTTCAATCTCCTGGAGTACGTGGGGATGGTGGCCGAGCACGAGATCGGCGCCCCAGTCAATGGCCTGATGGCCGAGCTCAACCTGATAACCCTTGGCTGCGATCATGAGCTCCGCGCCCCAATGGAACGATACCACAACAAGGTCCGCCAGGGGACGCACCTTCTGGATGTCGGCCCTCACAAAGTCTGCGTAGCCCGGCGCCGTGCCGGGCCGCCTGGCTGATGCGAAGAACTCCAGGGGGAACGTGAGCGAGTACGAAAGAAAGGCGAGGGTCGTTCCCTTGACCTTCAGCAGCGCCGGTGAGCGCGCGTCGTCGAGATCCATGCCCGCGCCGGTAAAAAGAATATTGTTCTCGGCCAGTATCTTCAAAGTGTCCTGGAGCGCCGGAGGGCCGAAATCCATGGAATGGTTGTTCGCCAGCGTCACGACGCGAATGCCGGCTTTCTTGAGCGCCTCCGCGGCAAGCGGGCCTGCGCGAAGGGTGAACTTCTTGTTCGCCACGGCCCGCCCGCGGGTCGAGATGGGAGACTCCAGGTTGCCTGCAATGACGTCGGCCAGCCTGAGCACCGGCAGGACGTCGCGGAAGGGATAGTCGGGACCGCGTTGCTCGAGGTAGGGCTCGGTCCGGCCGCCGAGCATGATGTCGCCTACGGCGGCGATGGTGAGCTCATCTTCCCGGAGTTCTTCCGCCGCAACGGGAACAACGGGAATAAGCAGCAAGCAAAGAATGGCGCACAGCCTGTTCATAATCATTGCGTGCGTGAATGATAATAAAGTCCGCGTGAAAACGCAAGAGAAAACAGGGGAGCCCGTCCATGAAAAGATGCCTCGTCACAAGTTTGTCGCTGTTTATCATGCTTCTCTCCCTCGGGATCCGGGGCGCAGCGAGCGGGTCCGTCGTTGTGGACCGTGTGGTGGCCGTGGTGAACGACGAGATCATCACCATGAGCGACCTCCAGCGGGAAGAGGCGAAAAAAACCGGCCTCACCGACAAACGGCTGATCCTGGAAGACATGATCGACCGGAAACTCCAGATCGCCGCCGCGAAGCGCACAGGCATGGACATGACGGACAAGGAACTGAACGATACCGTCGCCGATATTATGAAGCGCAATTCCATGGACGGCAGGCAGTTCGAAGCGGCCCTCGCCAAGGAAGGGCTCACGCTTGAACAGTACAAGGCGGAGCTGCGGGAACAGCTCACCCTCTCGCGCGTCTTTAACAAGTACGTGCGTTCGGGCACTGCCGTCGACGAGGCCGAGATGCGCGCCTACTATGAGCGAAACGTCAAGAGCTTCTCGCTGCCCGAGGAGATCCGCGTGAGGCATATCTTCCTGAAGCTGCAGGACAAGGCCGCGCCTGCCCGGCAGAAGACCGTGCGGGACAAGGCACAGTCCGTATATGATTTGGCAAAAAAGGGGGAAAGCTTCGCCGGCCTCGTCAAGAAGTACTCGGAAGCCGAGACCGCGGCACAGGACGGCGACCTGGGGTTCCTCCAGCGGGGCAACGCCATCCCCGAGATCGAAGAGGCCGCCCGATCCCTCAAGCCCGGAGAGATCGCCGGTCCGCTCCAATGCGGCGGCGGTTTCCACATCATCCGCGTGGAAGACGTGCGGACGCCCATCAAGCCCTATGATAAAGTAAAGGACGAGATCGCCAAAACCATCTACGAGCAGAAAATGGAGAACACCTACCGCAGCTGGCTCCAGACCCTGCGCAGCGAATCACATATCGAAAACCGTTTGTAAGCACCAGGCGGATCGCACAGAGCACGGGGCAGGCAGCAACATACCCGCGCCCTGCTCTTCCTGTTCCCCGGGGCTCCCTGTGTTTGTTCCGCCTCTTGCAAATACGGCTTTCTCATTGCGCGGTAAAATGCGGCTTCCCGAAAGTCCCATCGAGACGACATGAAAACGGTTACGCTGAAAAAGAGGGAAGCTCGGCGCATCCTGCGCGGCCATCCGTGGGTGTTCAGTAATGAGCTTCTGGATATCCCGAAGGACGCGTCCCCGGGAGAGCTTGTGGAGGTGACGGATTTCTCCGGCCAGTTCATCGGCCGCGGATATCTGAACCCTCATACCCTGATCGCCGTACGCATCCTCACCAGGAGACGGGAAGAGATCGACGAAGCCTTCTTCCTGCGAAGGATCACCGCGGCCCGCGACCTCAGAACGCTCCTGGGCTACGGAGAATCCTATCGCGCCGTTTTCAGTGAAGGAGACGGCATCCCCGGGCTCATCGTCGATAAATACGCCGATACCCTTGTCGTCCAGTCCCTCACCGCCGGCATCGAACGCCTCTTGGACATGATCATCACGATCCTTCAGCGCCTGTACGCGCCCCGCGTTATTGTCCTCAGGAACGATGGGACATCGCGAGAGCTCGAAGGACTTCCCCTGGAAACAAGGGTGGTCCTCGGGGATACCGACGGCATGGTGACGATCGAGGAATCGGGCATCAGGTATGCCGTGGATGTTCTCAAAGGGCAAAAAACGGGGTTTTTCTTTGATCAGCGGGAGAACCGGCTTGCTCTCCGGGACCTGGTGAACGGCAGAAGGACCCTGGACTGTTTCTGCTACATCGGCGCGTGGTCGCTGACCGCCGCCCGCTACGGCGCGTCCGAAGTGATTGGCATTGATTCCTCGGAGAAGGCGGTGCAGCAAGCGGCGAACAATGCCGCGCTGAACGGACTGTCGGCACACTTTAGAACCGCCGACGTCTTTGCGGAGCTCCGGTCGCTGGAAAAACAGAAGGCTCGCTTCGGCTGCGTCATTCTTGACCCGCCGGCATTCGCCAAGAGCAGGGCCAAAGTGAGAGAAGCCATCAAGGGGTACAAGGAGATCAACCTTCGCGCCATGAAAATACTCGAGCCCGGCGGCGTTCTCGCTTCCTGCTCATGCTCCCATCATGTTGAGACGGACCTGTTCCGGGAAATGCTCATTGACGCTGCGCACTCCGCCGGCAGGACGGTGCGGTTGCTGGAAATGAGGTCGCAGTCCCGCGACCATCCCATGCTTCTTGCTGCTCGGGAGACGCAGTATCTCAAGTGCGCTGTATTGATAATTGATCCGTGAAGAGACGTTGAATGCTGTGAGAAAAAACAAAGGAAAAACACCCGGTAAACCCCGTTAGAGAACAAGTTCTCTAACGTTAGCAGATTGTGGCTTTAAACCATAAAATGTATGATATCAACCGCCGAAGGAGTCGGCGGCTTTCTCTAACGGGGTAAATCCTGCCTGTGATTCTACCATCACATAACAACGGAGCGTTGTTGCGGGTCAAATTTTTTCATGGGGGGTTGGGCGGGGCGGGGGAAATATATTTCTCTTGACTAACCGGCATTCCCTGTGTTAAAAAGTATGCGTTCCCGGGCGATTAGCTCAGCGGGAGAGCACTGCCTTCACACGGCAGGGGTCGCAGGTTCAAACCCTGCATCGCCCACCATTGTTTCCCGCCCTCCTGTTCCGTTCCTTTGCTTCCGTGAGCTCATGCCTTCCGCTCCAGCATCTTCTCTTCCTCTTCCTGACGGGTCTTGCATTCTATACACAGCGTCGTTACCGGCCTCGCTTCCAGGCGCTTCATGCTGATCGGTCCACCGCAGGACTCACAGACGCCATAGGTGCCGCCGTCAATGCGGGCGATCGCCTCATCGATCTTTTTGAGCAGCTTCTGCTCGCGTCCCCGCAGCCTCAGGAGAAAGTTGTTATCAAGCTCCGCCGCTGCCTGGTCCGTGGGGTCGGGAAAGCTTTCCTTCTCTTTGCTGATCGTGCTTGTGATGGTCTGTTCCGCTTCCCAGAGAAGCTCCGTGCGCTGTTTTTCGAGCTTCTTTTTAATGGCCACCATCTTCGTGTTCATTTGCTTGTTAATCTGCACCGGCACTTGGCACCTCGTACTGAACATCGAGTACACGAGAGGAAAACCCTCGCGATTTAAAATTAAGGGTATACTATATCAAAAAAATTCTCGTGAGTCAATTGCAAAGTACCGAATGCCCTGGATGCCATGGAGGGAGGCATGTAAATACGAAGATACACACCTTTTTGCCGGAGGCAGTACTATTAATATATAGTAAGAGAAATTAGTAGTATTAGTAGTAGGCGGTGTGAATATGTTGAAAGGCGGCGCAACCGTTTGAAAAAAAGAGCGGCCGCGTCTGGATAACGTGGTGCGTCGGGCGTGGACCCCGGTGTGAGCGGCTGTTGAGAACGGACCTGCGCGGACCATACACAGACAAAGGGGAAGGTTTTCCCCACGGCACTGTGGGTTCTCCGCCAAGGCCGCCAAAGGTCGGCAATAGTATTGACGACGGAGAAAGAAATATGCTACAGTAGTTCCTGGCGGCACAACGGGAGGAGCGGTGAGGAGCATGAAGATGAGAGTATCGGGACTTCTTGCAAAAGGTCTGAGCAAAAATGTCGTCATTCTCGGTTTTGTAAGCCTGCTGAACGACACGGCATCGGAGATGATCTACCCGCTCCTTCCGGTTTTTCTCACGGCCGTGCTCGGCGCGGGCCCCGCGGCCCTCGGCGTCATCGAGGGAATCGCAGAATCGACGGCCGCCTTCCTCAAGCTCTACTCGGGCTACCTGTCGGACCGCGTCAAGCGTCGGAAGGGCTGGATCGCTGCGGGGTATTCGCTTTCGAATATCATCCGTCCGCTCATTGCCCTTGCGGGTACGTGGCCCCAGGTGCTCGCGCTCCGGTTTGCCGACCGGGTGGGCAAGGGGATCCGGACCTCCCCCCGGGACGCGATGATCGCGGACGCAACGCCGCCGGAGTATCGCGGCACTGCGTACGGCTTTCACCGGGCCATGGACCACGGAGGCGCAATCGTCGGGCCCTTGGTGGCAACGGCTCTGCTCCTGCTCATGCATGAAAACCTGACGATGATCTTTCTGCTTTCCTTCATCCCCGGCATGCTTGCGGTGGGTATGCTTCTCGGGGGCCTGAAAGAACAGCGAACGACCATGCCCCGCACCGGACCGGGAGGCTTCAATGTCCGCGCTGCATGGGCGGAGATCCCTACGGGTCTCAGAAAATTCCTCGGCATTATCCTTGTGTTCACGCTCGGGAACTCCGCGGACGCATTTCTCCTGCTCCAGGCCCAGAAGCTGGGCGTGGCAGTGGCGCTTCTTCCGACGCTCTGGGTGACGCTCCATCTTGTGAAGATGGCCCTCTCCGTGCCGGCGGGAATTCTGTCGGACAGGGTCGGCAGGAAAGCGGTGATCGTCGTCGGCTGGCTGGTATACGCTCTCGTGTACGCAGGCTTTGCCGTGGCGAATACGGAGTGGCATGCGTGGACGCTGTTTGCACTATACGGAATCTACTTCGGACTGACGGAAGGGGTGGAGAAGGCCCTCATTGCCGACTTTGCACCGGCGCACCTGAGGGGATCGGCCTTTGGCTTATACCATCTTGCCGTGGGGCTCGGTGCATTTCCCGCATCGCTCTTCTTCGGGCTTGTGTGGCAGCGCTTTGGCGCGGCGCCTGCCTTCGGCCTCGGCGCCGGTTTTGCCCTGCTTGCGAGTGTCATGCTGATCCTGCTGTACGTGCAGAAACGACGGGAATAGGATCCCTTGCGCCGTCACCGCGCCGGACCGCGTGGTTGGTGATTCTGATAAGGGGATTTCAAGACGGACGGGGTGATGAGTGCGCACCCTATCCCGGCGGCCAGTGGAACGCGCGGCCGGAGAGAAGATGAAGATGGATGTGGAGCACGGTCTGGCCGGCGCCGGGACCGTTGTTAATGACCATCCGGTAGCCGTTCTTTTCAAGGCCTTTCTGGGCGGCGATTTTCCTCGCAACAAAAAAGAGGTGTCCCACGAGCTCCCGGTCCGCCACGGTGATGCTGTGAATGTCCGGGATATGCTTCTTGGGAACGATGAGCGTGTGGACCGGCGCCTGGGGATTGACATCCTCGAAGGCGATGGCGTGCTCGTCCTCGTGGACGACCGAGGCCGGGGTCTTCTTTTCGATGATCTTGCAGAAAATGCAGTTCGGGTCGGCGCTCATGATTTGCCTCCTTTGGTTTGTTGGGAGAAACTTCGGAAAAAGCAGCACCTGCTTCCCGTATGGCACGCAGGGCCGGTCTGATCCACCTTGACCAGGAGCGTGTCCTGGTCGCAGTCATAGAGGATGTCCATGACGCGCTGGACATTGCCCGAGGTTTCCCCCTTTTGCCAGAACTTCCGGCGCGACCGGCTCCAGAACCACGTCAGTCCGCTTTCCACGGTCCTCTTCAGGGACTCGGCGTTCATGTACGCGACCATCAGCACTTCGCCGCTCTGCCAATCCTGGATTACTGCGGGGATCAGGCCTTTTTCATCGAACTTGAGGGTATCGGGTATGCGCATCGACATGGTTTTCTTTTTACCATAACCGGTCGGAAAAGTCCAGCGGCGCGACCATCTGAAATCCCAGCCCCTTGTTATCACTGAATTTAAGGGAATGTTTTCATTGCGGCTCCGGTTTCCGCGTAATGGCTTGACAAGCTCCGACCTAATGTATACAATCTTAAAGTTGCAAAATCAGCATTAAACAACATTTCATTGCAAAATAGTTCTAAAGCAAGCATCCAGAAGGAAATCTGCCGCCCATTAATGGCAATAATAAATTTTTTGTTTTTTTCTAATGTAAATAAGCAGTTGTCGTGAGAGTGAAGATGCGTCTAAATCAGAAGCTGCAGGAAGGGTTTTTAATAAGTGCTCATTAACGAGCTGTTCCGGGCACGCGGCGGCGGATTCCCATCATTCAACTATGACGAACGCATATCAGGAGAAAGACGCAGGCTCTTGCTCTGTTCTCAGGCGGCTTGCGAGGTTCGGCGCGATCGTTGCCTTGGGAATGCTGAGCCTTGCATGGTTTTTCGCGGCCCCTCCAGCATACGGTCAAACGGCCGGCGACCCAACTGCCGTCGAGGAGTTGCGGCGTAAGCAGCGGCAATTGGAGGAAGAAGATCGTCGGAAGCGGCAGGCGCCGGAAGTGCAGCTTGAGGGAGAGCCTCGCGCTGCGGAGACTTTTGAGCTGCCGGCCGAGTCGCCGTGCTTTCCGATCCATACCATTGTGCTCGAGGGGGAGCAAAGCGACCGGTTCTCGTGGCTCCGGGACGACGTCGCCCCCTACGTGGACAAATGCATCGGCCGCGAGGGCATCAACCTCATTGTCAAGCGGCTCATGGGCCGGCTTATCGATCGTAGTTACGTTACGACGCGCATCGGCGTGCCGGAGCAGGATATCTCTTCCGGCGTGCTGAGGCTCGCCTTGGTCCCCGGCGTCATCAGTGATATCCGCTTTGCCGATGAGGCCATGCGGGGCACCTGGAAAACGGCATTCCCTTCGGGACGCGGCGACCTGCTGAACCTGCGGGACCTCGAGCAGGGCCTGGAGCAGATGAAGCGGGTCCCCTACCAGGATGTGGACCTCAAGATCAAGCCCGGTGTGCAGCCCGGTGAAAGTGACGTGGTCCTCGGCGTCGAGCGGGAAAAGGCCTGGCGGGCAAGCCTCTCTCTCGACGACTCCGGCTCAACGACGACGGGCAAGCTGCAGGCGGGGGCCGGCTTCGCCTGGGACAATCCGCTTGGCATCAATGATCTTCTGTCCCTGTCATGGAACCACGATGCGGCAACGAAGCATTGGCTGCGTCGTACAGGCAGCGAAAGCATGTATTACTCCGTTCCTTACGGATATTGGACGCTGAGCGCGCAAGGCAGCGTCTCCAGTTACCGGCAGACCGTGGAAGGGACCGTCACGAGCTTCCAGTACAGCGGAACAACGCGGACCGCGGACGCGACCGTACAGCGCGTGATCCATCGCGGCAGGGTGAGCAGAACAGGCCTTCAGTTCCGTCTCGGCAAACGCGAGTCCCGGACCTATCTGGATGATACTGAGATCGAGGTGCAGCGCCGGGAGCAGGCCGATGCGGAGCTCGGCTTGTTCCATCGCCGTTCCGTGGGGAAGGCCACGGTGGACGTCACCGCCGCCTTTCGCAAGGGTGTGCCCTGGTTGAACGCGCAGCCGGACCCGGCGTATTCGGCGCCCGACGGCCCCACGACCCGGTACAAGATCGGGACGCTCGACGTGACAACAATGATCCCGTTTACCCTATGGAGCATTCCGATGCAGTACCGCAATCGCGGCCGGGCCCAGTATACAGCGGACCGCCTGCTCGTTGCGGACCAGTTCTCCATCGGCAATCGGTATACGGTCCGCGGCTTTGACGGCGCGCACACCCTCCTTGCCGAGCGCGGCTGGTATCTGAGAAATGAACTCGGCATGCCGATCTTCAAAACCCGACAGGAGTTCTATCTGGGCATTGATCATGGCGCTGTCAAAGGGCCGTCGGACGAATTGCTGGCGGGAAAGAGCCTCACCGGCGGCGTTATCGGGGTTCGCGGCAAGTATAAAGGATTTTTTTACGACGCCTTTTCTGGTTGGCCGCTGCGGAAGCCTGACGGATTCAGGACGGAACGTCCGGCTGCAGGATTTCAGGTGACCTGGCAGTATTAATTATAAAACATGCAATTACGCAGGACTATCATCAGTGGGGCTTTGTCACAGACCAACAAGGCATGAATCAATTCAAAAGCTAAAAGCGTTTCGCGCAAAGCCGTCCCCGATTGAATCAGTCGAGGACAGGCGCCGATCGCAAAGAAAGACGTAAATCCAGGACTTTTTTGTGACACTACGAAGTCGGGTCCGTGGCAGAATTGAGATTTTAAATTCGCCTGTCATGAACCATGTTGTTGCCGAAATACTCCAAATTCGCATATCCTCGATTGACGATCACAGGGAGGTGCTTGATGAATCGCCGACAGATGAATATACGCCAGAGAACGGAAGGCAGTTTCAGGCGACTAATCGCTTGGTTGACCCTCCTATCCTTCATCGCTCAGCCGACCATCGCCGCGGCGCAGATGGCGGCCGATCCGTCCGCCGGCGCCTACATGCCCCACATTGAAACAACGGCCAATGGACTGCCCCTCGTCCAGATAACCGATCCATCCGCCGCAGGCGTTTCGCGCAATCAGTTCACCGATTTCAATGTCGATCCCCAGGGCGCGATCCTGAACAACGCCACGTCCCTCTCTCTCACCCAGCAGGCCGGTTACGTGGACGCCAATCCCTATCTTACGCAGGGATCGGCGCGGGTCATCCTGAACGAGGTCACGGGCACCGGCGCGAGCTCGCTCCGGGGGTATACCGAGGTCGCAGGACAGCAGGCCGAGGTCGTGATCGCCAACCCCAACGGCATCACCTGCGACGGCTGCGGCTTCATCAATGCAAGCCGCGGCGTCCTCTCCACCGGCACACCGCTCTTCGGCGGAACGGGCAGCCTCGACGCCTTCCGCGTCACGGGCGGCAACATCACCATAACAGGAGATGAACAGGGGGGCGGCCTGAACGCAGGCAACATTGATCAGGTAGACCTCATCAGCCGGACCGTGAACGTCAACTCCTCCCTTTGGGCGAACCATCTGAACGTGATTACAGGCGCAAACCAGGTGAACTACGCAGATCTCGCTGCCACGCCCATCACCGGCGAGGGGGCGCAGCCCCAGGTGAGCCTCGACGTGGCGGCCCTGGGCGGAATGTACGCCAACAAGATCCGGCTCGTGGGCACCGAAAAGGGGGTCGGCGTCGTCAACAACGGCGTCATTGCGTCAACCGGAGACTTTACTCTTACCAATGAGGGCAACATCGTCCTGAACGGGCAGACTACGGCGGGCGGCAACCTCTCGATCCAGAGCAGCGGAGACATTTCGCTTCTGAACAGCGGCGATAGCAGCAATCCGAATATCCTGTACAGCAACGGAAACATGGCGATCAGCGCGAACGGACTGTTGACCAACAACAGCACGGTCATCGCCGACCAGCTTACCATCAATGCGGCCCAACTCCTGAACGACGGCTCCTCCGCCGTCATAGCAACAAAGAATGAAACAGGCACGGCCAATTTTTTCGTTACCGACTCTCTCACAAACAAAGACGGCGCTTCCCTCTTCAGCATGGGCGACATCGTGATTGCGGGAAGTGCGGAAAAGGATACAGGCGGCAATTACATCCGCACCGGAAGCATCCTGAACCAGTCAGCCACCATCGAAGCGGGAAGGGACATTACCGTTTCCGCCGACACGATAACCAACAAGAAACGAGTCTTTACGACGGAAGAGTTTTTGGATCCTGAGCAGACAGAAACTTTTATGAATGTACCAATTCCGATACCAGAAGGGCTGCCGGTAGGGATCAAATTTGTATATGCGGGATACATCAGGGCTACTGCCAGTTATGTGGAGAACACGACAGTCACCCAAGTGACGGCAGACAGCCCTTCCGGCGCGCTCCTTGCGGGTCGTGACTTGACTATCCAGGCCACCGATGTCAACAATGAATACTCCATCATCGCCGCAGGAAACAATCTTACGATCGATGCAACCGGAGTGCTCAATAATACCGGCCGCGGAGGATTCAACGTCACCACAGGCGAAGGAACTCAAACACTGATCTATACATACGAGAATAGGACATGTCGTCCTTGGGGCTGTTATAGCAACTGGCCTGAGGATCCGTACACTTACCCGTATTCTTCCCCCGAAATCGTGACACAAAATGTTTTTTTGCCGGGCGCAGCCACTATCGCCGCAGGTAATCAGTTGACTGTCAACGCCGGTGAGATCAACAATGTCACCCAAGGGCCCGGAGACTCAACCACGTCTCTCGGATCGATTCCTAATGATACTGCAAATATCCCGGACTTCACCTTCACCATGCCTCAAGGCGGCCTCTATAAGCCGGCAGCCCCGAACCAAGGCTATCTCGTCGAGACAAATCCGCTTTTCACCGACCTCAGGAATTTCATGTCCAGCGACTATATGTTGGAAAGGCTGGCTTACGATCCGGCACTGACCCAGAAACGGCTGGGTGACGGGTTCTATGAACAGAAGCTGGTACTCGATCAGGTTACGCAGGCCACCGGTCGGCGCTTCCTGGAGGACTCCAGCAGCGCCGAAGGACAGTTCCAGGCCCTCATGGATGCGGGAATCGCCTATGCGCAGGCATTTGATCTGAAAGTGGGCGTGGGCCTGACCGCGGAGCAGATGGCCCAGCTTACCACAGACATGGTCTGGCTCGTGGAGCAGGAGGTTCTGGGCCAGAAGGTCCTCGCTCCGGTCGTGTATCTGTCCCAACTCCGGCAGAACGACCTGCGGCCGTCGGGCGCCCTCATTGCCGCCCAGAACATCGAGCTCCGCACGTCCGACGATCTCTTCAACAGCGGCACCATCATGGCCGGAGACCGCGCCGCGATCATGGGCGCCGATATCATCAACCAGGGAGGCAGGATCGACGCCGGGGGGCTTCTCACCCTTGCCTCAACCAACGACATCGTGAACCAGAGCGGCACGCTGTCCGGCGGCCGGATCGCTCTTGACGCGGGACGCGACATCCGGAGCGAGACCCTGACCGTCACCCGCGATAGCGGCGCCTTTGCCTCCACTCGCGCGCAGAGCCAGGCGACGATCGACTCGAGCGGCGATATCCTCGCCGCGGCCGGCAGGGACCTGGTGCTCGCCGGCAGCGGGATCACCGCGGGCGGAGATGCCGAGCTTTATGCAGGACGCGACCTCACTATCGGAAGTGTGGAAGAGAACGAGCGGGTCGCCGTGGTCTTTGCCGGCGGCGGCTTCTATACGCGTGACGAGACGACCATTCTCGCCAGCTCCGTTCAGACAGGCGGCAATCTTACGCTCACTGCCCGGCAGGACGCTACCCTTGCCGGGGCCCAGGTTGCCGCAGGCGCTGATCTCGATCTTCTCGCCGGCCGCAATGTGACTATCACGGCGGTCAAAGAACGGTCCCTTCTCGATGTCAAGGGAGGTGGACAGGACAATTACACGCGCACCAGAACCGACGACGAAACTGTCGTAGGTTCCAGTCTTCTGGCAGGGGGAAATATTTTCATTGCTGCGCTGCCGTCCGGAGACCGAGAAGCCGCCCAGGGGTACGGAAACATCCTCCTCCAGGGAAGCATTATCGCCAGTCAATTCGGAGACGTGACGCTTCTGGCTGAAAACGACGTCACGGTCGAGGAAGTGCTCGAACATCACGAAAGCCTGACGGAAACAAAGACCACGAAAAAAAGAACCTTCTCCACCAAGACCGTCGAGACCAGAGATTACATCGAACAAAACCTCGTCCAGGGCAGCTTCATTTCCGGCAACAGCGTCACGATCGCGAGCGGCAAGGACATCAACGTGCGGGGCAGTGAAGTCGCAGCCGCTGACTCCATCACTCTTGCGGCAGACGACAACGTCACCATCACCGCTGCAACGGAGACCCGTCACGAGGAGCACGAGCGGCGGGAGCTGAAAACCAGCGGTCTGAATGCGGCCTTCAGCGCCGCGCTGAGCCTGGCCTCGGGCGGTGCGACCGTTGTCGGCGCTGCGCAGAATGAACTCATCACAAAAAAGAGCAAGAGTTCCTCAACCCTCAGCGTGACCGACGACGAGATTGCCGTCGGCTCCAGCCTGGAGGCCGGCGGCAGCGTCATCATCGTCGCGGGACGCCAGGGCGTCGGCGCGGAACGCCGGACCGGCGGAGACGACGGGCCCGCGCCCGGCAGCATCACCATTGAGGGGAGCAGCATTGCCAGTCAGGCCGGCGGCGTGACGCTCGCGGCTGAGAACGACGTCACCGTCAAAGAAGCGCGGGAGCGGCACACGAGCCTCACGCAGAACCGCACCAGGACCAAGGGCGCCCTCACCGGCAAACTGAACGAAAGCCGGACCGTGACAGAGCAGGATATTGCCGCGGGCAGCACGGTGTCAGGCGATACGGTCACCATTGCGAGCGGCAATGATCTCACCGTCCAGGGGAGCGCCGTGGTCGGCAGCGGCGACGTATCCCTGACCGCGGCGCGCAACGTTGCAATAACCACCGCCGGGGAAACCCTGCACGAAGAGCAGGAGCAGCGCAAGAGGCGGACCGGCGTCAGCGCCTCTTTTGGAAAAGGCGGGCTCGGCGCCACCTACGGAACGACGAAACAAAAGAGCACGAGCGAGGTCGACGTCGTGAACAACGTCGGCAGCGCCGTGGGCTCCGTGTCGGGCGGGGTGACCATCACCGCGGGGAAGGACGCCGCGATAACGGGCAGCGAAGTCCTCTCAGCGACAGGAACGGACATCACGGCGCGGAATGTCGCCATCAATTCGGCTTACAACACCGCTGATACCCGGTCCACCTTCGAAAGCAAGAGCTACGGTCTCAACCTCCAGGTAGGGAACAAGGTCATCGAGAACGTGGGCAAGGCCCACGAGGCCGAGGAGCGCTCCGACCAGGTGCAGGACAGCCGGCTCAAGGCGCTTTATGCCTACCGCGGCGGCAGAGCGCTTTATGACGCCTATCAGAACTTAGATGCGGCCACGAGCGTACAGGTCAAGGTCGGCGTCAGCACGAGCAAGTCAAAGAGCGAGAGCGAAAGCCACAGCACGACTGCCGTGGGCAGCAGGCTCATCACCGACGGCAGCCTGAACATCACGGCCACGGGCGCCAACGGAGCAGGCGGTGACATCGCCGTTATCGGCAGCGCGCTCGAAGGGAAGAATATCAGCCTTGACGCGGCCCGCGACATCACGCTCCAGTCCGCAAAAAACACCATGGACAGCAGGAGCACGAGCAGGAGCTCCTCCGGCGGCGCCGGCGTCTCCGTCGGCGTCAGCGGGAAGGGTCAGGGAGGCGTCGCCGTCTATGCCGAAGGCTCCTACTCCACCGGCAATACCGAAGCGCACAGCCTCACCCACACGGAGACCCAACTCACGGCCCAGGAGAATCTCTCAATCAAGAGCGGCAGGGACACGACGCTCAAGGGCGCGCAGGCACGGGCAGAGACGATCACGGCCGATGTGGGCAGGAACCTCTCCCTCGAGAGCGAGCAGGACACCGAAACCTACCGCGCAGAGAACAAGAGCGTAAGCGGCAGCGTGAGCATACCCATTGGACCCGGCAAGGGCAGCGGGAACCTCTCCTACACCCAGGGAAAGACCGAGTCCGAGTTCCGCTCCGTCATCGAGCAGACAGGATTCTTCGCCGGAGCGGGCGGCTTTGACATCACCGTCGGCGCGCATACCGAGCTCAAAGGCGCCGTGATCGCGAGCACGGCAGAAGCGGACAAAAACAGTCTGAGCACCGGGACGTTCTCCTGGTCCAATATCGAGAACAAGGCGGAATACTCCGCAAGCACAACGAGCGTGAGCGCCGGCTATGATCCATCCAAACCCGGCATCGGCGGCACAGGCGTGTCCGGCGTACCCATTGTCGGCGTATCTTCGTCAGACAGCGAAAGCAGCGCCACGCTCGCAGCCATCAGCCCGGCCACCATCCGGATCCGGAGCAACCCGGACCAGGACCTCAGCGAACTCTCCCGCGATCCTGAGGCCGCGCACCAGGCCTTGGGCAAGATCTTCGACCAGAAGAAGGTGGAGGAACAGCAGGAGTTCGCCAGGGTCTTCGGCGAAGAAGCCTTCAGGCTCGTCGGGGACATCGCAAAAATGTTTACCGACCCCTATAAGAAGGCTGAACTGACGTCAACGGCCGCAGACGATTACCGAAAACTCAAGAACAAGGAAAATCCCTCAGAAGAAGACCTCAAGGCGATCAAGGATTATGAAAAGCAGGGCCTGAACATGGGCAACATTGATGCTGTCATCGCCCAGGCCAGGGCCGACATGCAGAAGTATCAGGAACAATACGACACCTGGAAAGAAGGCAGTGCCATCAAGACCGCTATGCACGCGCTTGTCGGCGGGCTCCAAGCCAAGTACGGCGGAGGCAACGCCTTCTCCGGAGCCGTCGGCGCAGGCGCAGCCGAGCTTAGCCGGGACATGACGAGGAAACTTTCCGACGCCGAACAGCAGTGGGCCAGCGTCATCATCGGCGCCACGGCAGCCAAGCTCACCGGAGGGAACTCATCCGAGGTCATGACCGGCGCTGCAACGGCCCTCGACGGGGAGAAGTACAACCGGCAGTTGCATCAGCACGAGATAGACCGCGCCAAGAAATACGCCAAGCAATTCCAGAAGTGGGTCAAGGACAAGGAAGGATTGGACATCACGGAAGACGAGGCCGAGGGCCGTCTCATGCGCCAAATGCTGCGCTGGGCAGACTATGAGACCGCAAAGACCGATGGATTCAGAGAAGACAGGCAGGTCACCAGCTTCATGGGCAAGAATAGCGTCCAGGTCACGGCAGAAGAGTACTACAACCCGTACATCAACATGGATGTCCGGCTGCGCAATCTGGACAGCTATGCCCATGCACAGACACAGCAGAGCCGCGGGCTTACCCCGCAGGAATGGAGAGAAAAGAACCTGCCCCATGAGATCCTCGGCAAGACAGCCGTGGTGGCCGCAGGGGGGTATGTGCTGTGGCCTGCCCTCTCAGCCGTCGGGGCAGAGGTGACGGCATTCTTGCAAAATCCGGTGGGGTATTGCCTGGCAAATCCCTTTGGATGCATGGGCGTTACGGAGGCAGGGATATACACGGCAGCAGGCGTGGAAGCATCGCCCGCTTCTGTGGTGCCCAACCTCGGGCCTGTGGCAACTGAGGCACGGGCCGCCGCAACAACACTGAAAACAGAGACCGCCGCAGCAAAGCAGGCATCGAGCTTTGCTGATGATTTTTCGAGCAAAATACCTTGGAAATATGGTGATACAGGTGACGCACTAGGTTTAACGGATGAATTCGGCAACATCACAATCGCGCATGGCTTGTCAGGGCAGGAGCTTATAGAAACAGTTACACATGAGGGTGTGCACCGCTTTTTCACTCCTCTTGGAGGCCCCTTGCAAGAGACAAGAGCTGAGATTGGCATGTGGGCATACCAAAATTCACATTTAGCGCGCTATTTAGAAGAAGCAATTGCCGAGACAGTTGGTGTTGGTAGCTTAAGGTACGGACTAACCTTTCCACTAGATGGATACGGAATTTCAAAAACACGACTAACATTTGAAGCATTTGGATACGTTGGCATTACTGGTGGTATGAGCTACTACGCATATCAATCGTTATATGGGGACAGAAAGTGATTAAATTTATTAGATTGTTGTTTTTCATTCCAAAGCCGAAAATAGTGAAAGAACAAGCCTTAGATATTGCTTTAAAGTTTTGCGCTGTTCATGGCTGGGCAAGTAGCAATCCTCGGGTTGTGGAGGAGTTACGTACATGGTTGGTGTGGATTAACGGACAAATCAAGCCAAGCCCATGGATAAGAATAAACAACCAGCATGGTCGTGTAATGGCAACAGGAGCCCCGAAGAGATAAGAGATGCAGGGATCACAGGGGTTACTTCTTTGAAAACATGGGTGCCGTCGTTACATGCTTTGTCTTCTGTTTGACAGAAGACCGGAGTTTGTTAAATCGCCCCATGCTGCGAGCGTTTCGGACAGATCGTCCAGGACGCCGGATGCGCCGTCCACGCCTCGTTCCTCATGGGCAATCACGCGGGCATTGGGGACAGGCTGAAATTAATGGGACGCCGGTTGGGTTAATGTAGTACAACCCAACGATTCAATATACAGGACACGGAGTTTTTTCAAATGAAATGAAAGGAGGCGAAGCGGACCATAAGGCGGCGCTTTGATTTTTTTAAAGCGCAGGTGTTGGGAAAGAGGCAATAAGACAATCTAAAAAAGGGGCCATAGACATGAGGAAAACGGGAAGTTTGTTCGCAGCAGCAGCAGTAATGATGATGCTTTGGGAGGGTGCGGCCTTTGCAGTGGATACCAAAACAACTCTCGGCGTAAAGGCATGGTTCAGCTCGTGGGAAGAGACATATCCAACGGGCTCAGTGGAATATGATGGCGTATGGATGATAGGACCAACGGTGGATGTTGAATTAGAGAACAAGATGTTCCTCAAAGGTTCGCTGCTTTTTGCCGTCTCTGACTATCAAGACACTTATTTTTCCGCTCCTTTTGTTGGAAAAGAGACAATTAGAAGCAGAACAGACCTCGACCTTATGGCCGGATATATGTTTACTCCACAATTCGGGGCGTTTGTCGCCTATAAATCCAACACCTCTGATTTTACGGATGAGTGGCCCATCGGCACTGTGAATTTTACAACAGATATAAAGATAAAGGGGCCGGGTGTCGGCGTTCTGGGGAATATTCCCGTAAGCGAATCAGTTACTCTGTATGGCAGTTTGAGCTGGATGTTCCTTGATATTAAATCTACACTCTCTTCAGAAGATATGGACGGACCGTCCTTTGAGCTTGGCGTAGCTTTTAGCACGTCTTCGAATACCGCCATTAATGTTGGATACAAGAGCGAGAAATTTTCCGGTTCATTTTCTGATGGCAGCGGCAGTTTTGATCAAACATTCGCAGGTTTAACAGCAGGTTTCAAGTACACCTTCTGAGCGAAAAGATTGGGCTCTAATTTTACCCCGCAGCTCTGCTGCGGGGTGCCTTGAAAACCCCATGGGGTCACCCATGAGCGGCTCTGCCGGAACATCGATGAAGGGAACCGTATTGTCCACGCCTGATTGGAAAAGATCACGTCGGCTGCCAGAGCAAGAATTTATGTCTCGTGGTCTAATGGTTCCCCCAGCTATTTGGATTTTGTAGACTGAGGCTATGATTTGTACAAGTCGCGAGTTGTGTTAACGGTTAAAAGCAAGGTAAGCTCAATGCGGATCACTCGACATATAATCATATTGCTTCTTTTGCTGTTCACTCTTCCTTCCTGCGGCCCTCTGCGGAGCCTCGCGTTCAGCGTCGCGCCGCCGTACACGGAACCGGCAGAGGGGCCCCGTGCGAAGATCAGGGTCGTCTACCAGGGGGCTATGGTCCGGTTCTACCCGGGCGAGACCTGCTTCAACCGGGACAATGAGGGCGCCGGTGTCGCAGGCCCCTATGCCGGCTTCGTCCGGTGCGCGAAGCGCCTTGATATGCCGCTGCAGCCGAAGAAGGGAAAGTTCGACGAGTTTTACGTGAAGGCGAACGAACCGATAGCTGTCTCATTCTATTACAAGTCTGAAACCCTGACGCGGCCCGATCAGAAGATGGTCGAGGAGTGCGGACCCGTAGGCTACCTGTTTACGCCGGGCGAAAATGCGCTTTACGAGACGAAGTTCGAGTTTGTCTCGAGGCGCTACTGCGGGTTTGTGCTCGAAAAGATCGTCAAAGATGAAACGGGAGACTACCAGAAGCAGCCATTACACGGCGTACCGGCATCCTCGTGTCCCAAACAAAAGGATGCGGGCGCTTCGACACCGGGCGCGCCTGGTGACGTGACGCTCCCCCCTGCGACGGGCGAGCGTGAACGCCGGTACTACTGAGGGTGATTCTGATGAAGTTGAACAATAAAGCTCTATGGCCTTTGATCGGGGCGGTTGCTGTGGTCGGCGCTCTCCTGCTGCTGTGGCAGTCGGGAGGACAGCACCGGCAGGGCGCCACCGGAAAGCAAAGCGGACCGGCAGGCCGGCCGCAGCAAACAGCAGAGATCGAGAAGGGTCGTTCCGACCCCGCGAAGGCGGTAAAAAAGACCCCCCGGACGTCAAACGAGTACTTTGAACGGGGAAACAAGCGGCGTCAGGCCGGTGACTACCGAGGCGCGATCGCCGACTATACGGCAGTGATCAAGACGGATCCATCACTCTCCGAAGCATACCGGAACCGCGGCATAGCCCGCCTGGCCCTGGGTGACGCGACGAAGGCGCTCAAGGACTTCACGAAAACCATTGAGCTCGGCCCGCCCTCGGCAAGGAACTACACTAATCGCGGACTGGCCCGGCAGGAGCTGGGCGACGTGCCGGGAGCCATTGAGGACCATACCAAGGCAATCAGCATGGAGCCGCTGTTCTCAACGGCGTACTTCAACCGCGGCAACGCCCACATGCAGGAACCGAAGCTCGCGGCCGCCATGCAGGACTACACGCAGGCCGTTGAGATCGATCCGGCCTATGCGGCGGCCTATCATAACCGCGGCAAGGCCCGGGAGGCGCTCGGAGACCTTGACGCCGCATTTACCGATTACGAAAGGGCCATTGCGGCCGATCCGAATGACGCCCTTGCATACCGGAGCTGCGGCTTGGCGCTCGTGAAGAAGGGCGCGTTTGCACAGGCGATCAGGGATTTCAATCGGGCGATAGAGCTCAAGCCGAACGCGGCGGACCTGCACTATAATCGTGGGGTCGCGCTTCATTTAACGGCCGATATCGCCGGTGCGATCCGCGACTATAGCAGGGCGATCGAGCTCGATTCCCGCTTTGCAATGGCCTATTTTAATCGGGCGAGGCTCTTGACGGCAAAGGGGGAGCTCAATGCGGCATTGGGCGATGCCAGAACATCACTAACACTAGCCTCAGAGGGGCGGCCTTCCAGCCGAGAGGTGCGTGAACTGATAGAGCTCATACGGCGCCGGGAAGCTAAACTGCCGTGACAGATTATCTCCGGCCCGTGCCGCGGCGCGGGCTATTGGACCGTGATTGAAGAGGGGTCCGTCGGGCTATACGAACAGGGATATCTGGGCGTCCGCGGCGATGTCCATGAACGTTGCCGCGCCGCCGAACTCGACGCCATCGATGATGTCCTCCTGCTTGATGCCGAGGACGTCCATGGTCATCTGGCAGGCGATGAGCTTGACACCGCTCTCTTTTGCAAGCTCCAGGAGCTGCGAGATGGTGGCCACACCGTGTTTCTTGAACATGGACTTCATCATAGCCGTGGCGATGGCCTCCATGCCCGGCATGGCGCCGACGATGTTCGGGACGGGCATGTGCAGCGCCGGGTTGCCGAGGGGCGAGACCTTGAGCTTATCAGCCTGGTTCTTCTTGATCATTTCCAGGCCGAAAAAGGTGAAAAATATCGTTACATCCATGTCCATGGCTGCGGCCGTCGTGGCCAAGATGAGCGGCGGGTATGCCATATCGAGCGAACCCTTGGACGCGATGATTGCCATCTTCTTTTGTTCCATCTTGTGAATCTCCTTAACCGGTTTTTTTGATGGAGAACGCGATGTCCGCGACGCGGAGCCAGTACGAGCCCGAGCCCCCTGTGCCATTCTATCAACCTCCCTCCGGGCTTTTGATGAGAGAATGAGAAAACGCCCGAGTCATCCCTGTTGTTCTCGGTGTATGAAGTCCTAAGCGCTCTTTTTGATGTAAAACGTGAACACGCCCGGGCCCTCGTCGACCTTCAGGATCTCATTTCCCGTCCGTTTGGCCCATGAGTTCATATCGTTCTTTGAACCCGCGTCCGTGGTCTCCACCTTGAGGACCTGGCCTTTCGTCATTGCCTCGACCGCTTTCTTGGTCTTGAGAATAGGCAGCGGGCAACTCAGTCCTTTGGCGTCAAGCATCTGATCTGCTTTAATATCTGCTGACATGACTTTCACCTCCTCAAACAAGTTCGGAACAGAGCAAACAGCCGTGACATCGTCACGACCGCGAGCAAAAAACAGAAACAAACGTTTTAAATCATATAGGGGACTAGTTGCAATGTCAAGCAAATTTTTCGCATATGCATGCGTTCCGGTCTTTCCCTGGGCGTTTCAGCCCCGGGCGGAGAAAAATACCTTGCTAGAAAAAACGGGTTCTGGTATAGTCTGACGTTGTCGCAAAGAGGCACAGGCCGGAAGCTGCAAAATGTGTGCGAAGGACGATCAACTGTAGACACAACTATTCCAGCAAAACCAGGGTATCAAAAAGCGGATAATAAGCCTCCGAGCAAGATCATAACAATAAGAAAAAAAAAGAGAAAACCGGTTATCAACACATGTGGATAAGCATGTTTGTAACCGGCGCGTTTTTTCCGAGGTTTATATGGACCAGAACAGAGTGTGGGAAGAGATACTCTTATTGATTGAAAATCGAATGTCTAAGCAGGGTTACGACACCTGGTTCAGCCAGTCCAAGCTTCACGGGCTCGAGGACAACCGGATGGTCGTGGAAGTGCCGAGCAAATTCCACAGGGACTGGATCAAAGAGCACCACTGGTCCACGCTGGCGGACGTTATCAGGGAGGTTACGAAGCGGGAGGACGTGGAGATCGACTTTTTTGTCCAGCCACAGCAGCAGAAGAAACCGGCGTCTCCGGTAAAAGAAGAGAAAAAAGAGGGGCGCGAGGAAAAGACGAGCACCCTGGAAAAGAAATACACCTTCAACAATTTTGTGGTTGGGCCGAGCAACCAGTTCGCCCATGCCTCCGCACGGGCGGTGGCAGACGCGCCGGGCAGGTCCTATAATCCCCTGTTCATTTACAGCGGTGTGGGGCTCGGCAAGACCCATCTCCTGAACGCCATCGGCCACCATATCCAGAGCAGGGCGCCGAGGACCAAGGTGGCCTACCTGTCGTCGGAGCAGTTTACCAACGAACTCATCAATCGCATGAGCCACCAGCGCATGGAAGAATTCCGGCAAAAGTACCGCAACATGGACATCCTGCTCATCGACGATATTCAATTCATCGCGGGCAAGGAGCGGACGCAGGAAGAGTTTTTCCACACCTTCAACACGCTGTATGAGTTACAGAAGCAGATCGTGCTCACGAGCGACCGGCAGCCCAAGGAGATCCCGGACATCGAGGAGCGGCTCCGCTCGCGCTTCGAATCGGGGCTGATCGCCGACATCCAGGCCCCGGATCTGGAGACACGGATCGCCATTCTCAGGAAAAAGGCGGAGTTCTGGGCCATACGCCTGCCCGACGATGTCGCCGCGTTTCTGGCGTCCATGATGAAAAACAACATACGCGAGCTCGAAGGCGGACTCGTGAAGCTCGGCGCCGTATCGTCTCTTACCAACACCGAGATCACCGAAGAGATGGCAAAGAACGAGCTCAAGTACCTCATCGACAGCCGGGACAAGGTGATCACGAATGAGCTCGTGCAGAAGGTCGTGACCGATGCCTTCGGGGTCCGCTTGTCGGATCTGAAATCAAAAAGGCGCACCAAGGCCGTTGTCCTGCCCCGGCAGGTGGCCATGTATCTGTGCCGTACCCTGGTAGGCACATCCCTTCCGGAGATAGGCCGTCTCTTCGGCGGCAAGGACCACAGCACCGTCATCCATGCCTGCAAGGTGATCGAGGAAAAGAAGGAAAAAGACCAGGACCTCAAGGCCAGGATCGAGGCACTCATAAAGCAGCTAACGTTTTGAAGTTAAAGAGTAAAACGACGAAAAATTCTGTTGCTATTTGGCGGAGTTTCTGATAATATTCAGAACGCAGCTTGAGGAGGCACCTGGATGAAACTGAAAATAAAAAAAGACGAAATTCTGAAGGGGTTGCAGCGGATTCAGGGTGTGGTGGATAAAAAGAACACCATGCCTATCCTCTCCAATATGCTCCTCACGGCAAACGGCAAGGGTGTCGAGATCGTCGCCACGGACCTGGAGATCGGGCTGCGCGGCCGGTACGCCGCAGAGGTGGAAGCGCCCGGGGCCGTGACCGTGTCCGCCAAGAAGATGTACGAGATCGTGCGCGAGCTGCCGGAGGAAGACATCCAGCTCCGCGTTGAAGACGGCACGTGGGTGAAGATCGTCTCCGGCCACTCGCAGTTCAAGCTCGTCGGCCTGCCCAAGGAAGAGTATCCCGCGCTTCCCGACGTGCCTGAAGAAGGCATGTTCACCATCGCAGGCGACCTCCTGCGGGACATGATCAAGAAGACGCTCTACGCAGTAGGAGAGAATGACGCGCGGTATGTGCTGAACGGCCTGTTTGTGCAGCTTACTTCTGCCAAGGGCGGCATGAACATCCGCATGGTGGGCACCGACGGCCACCGGCTGTCCATGATCGACCGCGTGGTGGAGGCGAAGCACAAGGATGAGAGCATCATTGTTCCGAAGAAGGCCATGATGGAGCTCCGCCGCCTCCTCGAAGAGGACGCCTCTGCGGCGGAACTCCAGGTGGGCTTCAGCAAGAATCACGCGCTCTTCAAGCGGGACGGGCTCGTGATGGTGTCGAAGCTCATCGACGGCAATTACCCCAACTACCTGCAGGTCGTGCCCACGCAGAACACGAAGAAGATCGCCATCGGCAGGGACCTTTTTACCCACGCGGTGAAGCGGGTCTCGATCCTGTCCAAGGAAAAGACGAACGCGGTGAAACTCCAGCTCGAGAAAAACAGGCTGGTGCTCTCAACGAACAACCCGGAAGTGGGCGAAGCAAGCGAAGAGCTGTCGGTGGACTACCAGGGGGAAGGGGTGGCCATAGGCTTCAATTCGCGCTATCTCATGGACGTGCTCAGCGCCATGGATCGGGAGACGATCCGGCTGGAGCTCAACGACCCCCTTAGCCCGTGTCTGATCCTGGAAGAGGGCAATGAAGGTTACCGGTGTGTTGTCATGCCCATGAGGGTGTAATTGAGGCAAGCGCGAATTTCCAAGCACGAATCATTAAACAGCTTGTGCATTCGACTGATGCTAGAGTTTCGGATTTAGCATTTGCAGTTTTGGCTTGAGGGATTGTCTGCACCGGCGGGACAAATCCCTTTTTTTGCGAGGAATGAATGGAGTATACGGCGGACAGCATAAAAGTGCTCGAAGGCCTGGAGGCCGTGCGCAAGCGCCCTGCCATGTACATCGGCAGTACGGGCGGCGTCGGTCTGCACCACCTCGTCTACGAGGTCGTGGACAACAGCGTGGACGAGACCATGGCCGGCTTCTGCAAGAACATCGAAGTCATCATCCACATCGACAACAGCGTGACGGTGATCGATGACGGCCGCGGCATCCCCACGGAGATGCACAGCGTGCAGAAGCGCTCGGCCGCCGAGGTAGCCCTCACCGTGCTCCATGCCGGCGGCAAGTTCGACGGCGAGGCATACAAAGTCTCGGGCGGGCTCCACGGCGTGGGCGTGTCCGTCGTGAACGCGCTGTCGGAGTGGCTGGAGCTGGAGATCAAGCAGAAAGGCGAGGTGTTCCAGCAGCGCTACGAGCGCGGCAATCCCGTCGCGCCCCTGGCGGTCACCGGCACGACCGCGGCCACGGGCACGAAGATCACCTTCAAGCCGGACTTTCAGATCTTCGAGGACCGGGAGTACAGCTACGACATCCTGTCGCAGCGGCTCCGGGAACTGGCCTTCCTGAACCGCGGACTCAGGATCACCATACAGGACGAACGCACCGGAAAGAAGCAGACCTTTCTGTATGAGGGCGGCATCGTCTCCTTTATCGAGCACCTGAACAAGAACAAGACGCCCCTCCATCCCAAACCCATTGAGCTCCAGCGGGAGCGCGAAGGGATCTTCGTGGAGGTGGCGCTCCAGTACAACGACAGCTACATTGAACAGGTGTTCTCCTTCGCCAACAACATCAATACCCAGGAGGGCGGCACGCATCTCGTGGGGTTCAAGGCAGCGCTCACACGCACGGTGAACAGCTACGCCGTCTCCAGCGGCCCGCTCAAGAACGGGGCCGAGGCGCTCTCGGGCGAGGATGTGCGCGAGGGCCTCACTGCCGTCGTGAGCGTGCGTCTTTCCAACCCCCAGTTCGAGGGCCAGACCAAGACCAAGCTCGGCAACAGCGAGGTGAAGGGCATTGTAGAGGCCATGGTGAATGAGTCTCTCGGCGCCTACCTCGAAGAGAATCCGGCCATCGCCCGGAAGATCGCCGAGAAGGCGCACAACGCCGCGCGGGCGCGCGAAGCGGCGCGGAAGGCACGGGAGCTCACCCGGCGCAAGGGCGTGCTCGACTCCACCTCCCTTCCGGGAAAGCTTGCGGACTGTCAGGAGAAGGACCCGGCGTTCTCCGAGATCTTCATCGTGGAGGGCGATTCGGCGGGCGGCTCCGCCAAGCAGGGGAGGGACCGGAAGAACCAGGCCATCCTGCCCCTCAAGGGCAAGATCCTGAACGTCGAGAAGGCCCGCTTCGACAAGATGCTCTCCAGCGACGAGATCAAGGTGCTCATCACCGCTCTGGGTACCAGCATCGGGCCCGAGGAGTTCGACATCGCGAAGCTCCGGTATCACAAGATCGTGATCATGACGGACGCGGACGTGGACGGCGCCCATATCAGGACGCTGCTCCTCACGTTCTTCTACCGCCAGATGCCCCAGATCATCGAGCGGGGATACCTCTATATCGCGCAGCCGCCGCTCTTCAAGGTGAAGCGCGGCAAGACCGAGCGCTACATCAAGGACGATTCGCGCATGGAGGACTTCCTCCTCGACCTCGCGGCCGAGGACATGGAGCTCTACTCGCCGGAGCAGAAGGGGTGGCTCACCGGCGAGCGGCTGACCTCCACGCTCAAGAAGCTCGTGCAGTTCGAAAAGAACCTGGACAAGTTCAAGAGGAAACGGCTCGACACGGTGGTGCTCAGGGCCCTCCTGCTGGACAAGACGTTCTCCAAGGCCGTGTTGAAAGACGAGCCGAAGCTGAAGGCGCTTGCCGCGGCAATTGAGAAGTACATCAAGGAATTCCATCCCAAGACCGCGATCGACTGGGCCATTGAGGCCGACGAGGAACACCAGGCGTATAAGCTCAGATTCGACACCAAGTGGGACGCGATCCACTCAAGCATACTCTTCGATGAAAACCTTGTCGCCACGCCCGAGTTCCGCGAGATCCAGAGCATGTCGCCGGCGATGCTCGGGCTCGACGGGCCGGACTATAAGGCCCGCGAGAAGGGCGAAGAAAAGAGCTTCCGCGATACCGGGAAGCTCGTCCGCTATGTGCTCGAGCTCGGCAAGAAGGGGCTTGCGATCCAGCGGTATAAAGGTCTGGGCGAGATGAACCCCGAGCAGCTCTGGAAAACAACGATGGACCCCGAGACGCGGACATTCCTCCAGGTGACCATCGAAGACACGGTCAAGGCCGACGAGATCTTCACCATCCTCATGGGCGACGCCGTTGAGCCGCGCAGAACCTTTATTCTGCGCCATGCCCTTGAAGTGAAGAACCTGGACATCTAATGTGGACCGAGCCGACCATGTCGGCGTCAAAGGCGGCGAGGTGATCGCCGACCTTAAAAAACGGCAACATGGTTGCCTTGGTCCAAGAAAAGAAAGCCTATGGAACCACAGGAAATAAAAACACAGATCAACATCGAGCAGGAGATGAAGACCGCCTACCTCGATTACTCCATGAGCGTGATCGTAGGGCGGGCGCTGCCGGACGTGCGGGACGGGCTCAAGCCCGTGCACCGGCGCATCCTCTACGCCATGTTCCGCGAAGGGCTCCTGCACAACAAGAAATATTCCAAAAGCGCCGGCGTGGTGGGCGAGGTCCTGAAGAAATATCATCCTCACGGCGACAGCGCGGTCTACGATACCATGGTGCGCATGGCCCAGGACTTCAACATGCGCTACCCGCTCGTGGACGGCCAGGGCAACTTCGGCTCGGTGGACGGCGACCCGGCAGCGGCTTACCGCTACACCGAGGCCAGGCTCACGAAACTGGCGGAAGAGCTGCTCGCCGACATCGACAAGGAGACCGTGGAATTCGTCCCGAACTTCGACGACACCACGGTCGAGCCTTCGGTGCTGCCCACCCGCGTGCCGAACCTGCTTATTAACGGCTCCGCCGGCATCGCCGTGGGCATGGCAACGAACGTTCCGCCCCATAATCTGCCGGAAGTCATTGACGGTCTCGTGATGATGATCGACAACCCCGAGGTGACGGTGCAGGAGCTCATGTCCGCCATCAAGGGGCCGGACTTTCCCACGGCCGGATTCATCCACGGCATCGACGGCATCCGCCAGGCCTACACCACCGGCAGGGGCATCATCCACATGCGTGCGCGGGCGTTCATCGAGCCGGGCAAGGGGGACAGGGAAAGCATCATCGTCACCGAGCTTCCCTACCAGGTGAACAAGGCCCGTCTGCTCGAGAAGATCGGCGAGCTCATGCAGGAGAAGAAAATCACCGGCATCTCAGAGATCCGCGACGAGTCCGACCGCGAGGGCATGCGGATCGTGATGGAGCTCAAGCGCGGCGAGATCACGAACGTCGTCCTGAACCAGCTCTTCAAGCATACGGCCATGCAGTCCACCTTCGGCGTGATCATGCTGGCCCTCGTGAACAACCAGCCGCGGGTCCTCAACCTGCGCAGGCTCCTGTCCAGCTTCATCCAGCACCGCCGGGAGGTGGTGGTGCGCCGGACGCGGTACGACCTCCGGAAGGCCGAGGAGCGCGCCCACATCCTCCTGGGCCTGAAGATCGCCCTGGAGAACCTCGACGCGGTGATCGCGCTCATCAAGGCGTCCAAGAACCCCGAAGAAGCCAGGACCGGCCTCATCCGGGAATTCAAGCTCTCGGACCTTCAGGCCCAGGCCATCCTGGACATGAAGCTCCAGCGCCTCACGGGCCTCGAGCGCGACAAGATAATCCAGGAGTACGAAGAAGTTCTCAAGGAAATCGCCCGCCTGAACGAGATCCTTGCTTCCGACGCCCTCGTGATGAAGATCATCCGGGACGAGCTGCTTGCTCTCAAAGCGGAATACGGCGATCCCCGGCGGACGGAGATCGTCGCCGCGTCCACCGAGATCGACATCGAAGACCTCATCAAGGACGAGGAGATGGTGATCACCATCTCCCATGCAGGCTACATCAAGCGCAACCCCCTTACGATCTACCGCGCCCAGAAGCGCGGCGGCAAGGGGAAGATCGGCATGGAAACCCGGGAAGAGGATTTCGTGGAACGGCTCTTTATGGCCACCATGCACAGCTACATCCTCTTCTTCACGAACAAGGGGCGGGTATACTGGCTCAAGGTGCATCAGCTCCCCGAGGCGGGCAGGCAGGCCAAGGGCAAGGCCATCGTGAACCTGCTCCAGATCCGCACGGACGAGCGGGTAACGGCCGCGCTGCCGGTGCGTGAATTCACGCCGGACCACTTCATCCTCATGGCCACGAAGCAGGGCATCATCAAGAAGACCGAGCTCGAGGCCTACAGCCACCCCCGGCCGTCGGGCATCATCGCCATCACCCTTGAAGAGGGCGACGAGCTTATCGCGGCCGAGGTGACCGACGGCAAGCAGGACGTGTTTCTGGGCACCCGCGACGGCCTCTCCATCCGCTTCAACGAAGCCGACGTCCGCGAGATCGGCCGCACGGGCAAAGGCGTCATCGGCATGCGGCTCGACGAAGGGAACGGGGTCGTCGGCATGGAGATCGTGCGCGACGACTCCACGATCCTGACGGTGACCGAGAACGGCTATGGAAAACGGAGCACCCTCGACGACTACCGGAGCCAGGGCAGGGGCGGCAAGGGCATCATCACCATCAAGACGACGGAGAAGAACGGCCGGGTGGTCGGCATGGCCCAGGTCTCGGAAGAGGACGAAATCCTCCTGATCACCAGCAACGGCAAGATACTCCGGACCCGGTCCAAGGACATCACGGTCCAGGGGCGGAACACCCAGGGCGTGCGCCTGCTCGAAACGGAAGAAGGAGACAAGGTCGTGAGCCTCGCCAAGGTGGTGGAGCGAGAGGACGAGAAGGAAGCGCCCGGGGCTCCGGCGGCAGGGAACGCGTAATCATGGCACGGAAAGCAGCAATTGTTTTTCTTCTCTGCGCGCTGCTCCTCATCGGCTGCGACGCCCTTGACAAAAAGGCCGCGACCGAATACGAGGAAGCGACCAGGCGCTGGAACGCCGGTGATTATCAGGCGGCCGTTTCGATGTACATCGAGCTCGCCAAGAACCATCCCTTCAGCCCCTACGCGGACAATGCGCTCTACTGGGTCGGCGTCACGCAGTTCCTCTACCTCGGACAGACCGAGCGGGCCCTCCAGACGCTCGGGCTCGCGCTCAAAAAATACCCGCACCGCGACATGGCGCCGGCCTCACAGCTCTATATAGCCCAGATCTACGAACTGGGCTATAACGATTACGAACGGGCCATTGTCGAGTACCGCAAGGCCGCGGAATACTCCAACCGCGAGGTGCGGGAAAAAAGCCTTTACAGCCTCGCGGACAACCTTTTCCGCCTGGGCAAGATCGACGAGGCCGGAGAAACCTGGGCCCGCCAGGTAAAAGAATTCCCGAACGGGCCCCAGGCGGAACTTGCGTACTTCCGGCTCGGCACCACGGCCTTTTCCAAAGGAAGGCTCGACGATGCCGAAGCCTATTACCGCAAGGCCCTGAAGAAGAGCACGGACAACGAACTTGCGGTCAAGACCAAGTTCGCCCTCGCCGGCTGCCTCGAGGCCAGAGAGGAGCTGAGCGAGTCGCTCAAGCTCTACAAAGAGATCGAACCCGCCTATCCGAACCGCGAGGCCATCCAGATCAAGATCAAGGCGCTCGAGACCAGGATCATGAAGAAAAGCTATTGACAACATGTAAGGAGCGTGTTACCTTAAATGCTCGATTTAAAGCTCGTCAGAGAACATACGGAACAGGTCAGGGCGGCGATCCGCAGGCGCGGCGCCGAGCTTGATCTCCGCGAGTTCCTCGCGCTCGATGAAAAGCGCCGCTCCACGCAGCAGGAGCTGGAGGCCCTCCGCCGCAAGCGCAACGAGGTCTCCGAGGAAATCGGCAGGCTCAAGAAGGCCGGCAAGCCGGCGGAGGACAAGGTCGCCGAGATGCGCGCGGAGGGCGATGCCATCACGGCCCTCGAAAATGCGGGCCGCGAGACGGAGGAGGCTCAGCGGAACATCCTCCTCATGATTCCCAACCTGCCCCATGCGTCCGTACCCGACGGCAAAGACGAAGCGGATAACGTGGAAATCAGGCGGTGGTCTCCGCAGGGCGGGGAGTTGCCGAAGTTTTCCTTCGAGCCGAAGCCGCACTGGGACATCGCCGCGTATCTGGACATCATTGATTTCGACCGCGCGGCGAAGATCACCGGCGCCCGGTTCGCTCTTTATAAAGGCATGGGCGCCCGGCTCGAACGGGCGCTCATCAATTTCATGCTCGACCTCCACACGACGGAGCACGGCTACCTGGAAGTCCTGCCGCCGTTCATGGTGAACAGGGACAGTATGATTACGACCGGCAATCTTCCTAAATTTGAGGAAGATCTTTTTAAAGTCGAAAACGGCGCCTACTATCTGATTCCGACTGCCGAAGTTCCGGTCACGAACATCTTCCGGGACGAAGTCTTACCCGAGGAAAGCCTGCCGGTCCTGTATACAGCCTACACCCCTTGTTTCAGGAGAGAGGCAGGCTCATACGGAAAGGACACGCGGGGCCTGATCCGTCAGCACCAGTTCAATAAGGTGGAGCTCGTCAAATTCGCGAAACCCGAGGATTCCTACGACGAGCTGGAGAAGCTCACGAGGAATGCCGAGGAAGCGCTCAGGCGGCTCGGTCTTGCGTACCGGGTGATCGCGCTCTGCGCCGGCGACCTGGGGTTCTCCGCTGCCAAGACGTACGACATCGAAGTCTGGCTCCCGGCGCAGAATAAATACCGGGAGATATCGTCGTGCTCCAACTTTGAGGATTTTCAAGCGCGGCGCGGCAATATCCGGTACAAGCCCAAGGGCGGGAAAAAGACGGAATTCCTCCATACGTTGAACGGTTCGGGCCTTGCCGTGGGCCGCGCCGTGGTGGCGATTCTCGAGAACTTTCAGCAGCCCGACGGCAGCGTGGTCATCCCCGAGGTTCTCAGACCCTACATGGGCGGGGCGGAGAGAATCGTGCGTCGAGCCTCAAGAGTGGAGAGTCTCAAGAGTTAGGACTCAGGAGACTCGTAAGACTCAAAAGACTCAAACCGGAGAGATGGCCGAGCGGTTTAAGGCGGCGGTCTTGAAAACCGTTGAGCGAAAGCTCCGGGGGTTCGAATCCCTCTCTCTCCGCCAAACATAATTGCGGATTTCGGAATGCGGATTGCGGAATGAAAAACATAAATCCGTAATCCGCAATTCGCAATCCGCAATTGAAAACGGAGAGGTGGCCGAGCGGCTGAAGGCAGCTGCCTGCTAAGCAGTTGTGGGGGAAACTCCACCCCGGGTTCGAATCCCGGCCTCTCCGCCAGTATTGTAATTCCGAGGACGCTGTTCACGAACGAAGGGTACCGCAAAGTCGCGCGATTCAGCGAGGTCAAAAAATGAATTTTTGCAAAGGGGGATATGACTGATGAAGAAGCTCGTTACGCTGCTTTTGGTTGCTGGGCTGGTGTTCACCTTCGCAGGATGCAAGAAAAAAGAGGAAAAGCCGCAGCTGCCTCCGGGGCACCCGGGGATGGAGAGCGGGATGCCACCGGCCGGTATGCCGAAGGTGGAGCGCACAATCGTCGTGCCCAAAGAGGTGAAGGCGAAGTGGAAGGCCGTAAAACTCGTGATCGACGATAAGCCCGCAAAAACGTCGAAAGAATACACGGTGAACGTTGGCGGCGACCTTGCCGTTCCGAACGCGAATATTACCGTCAAGGTGCTGACGTTCCTGCCGCATTTCATGATGGGCGACAAGGAGATCACTTCAGCTTCCGACAAGCCCACCATGCCCGCGGCGCAGATTGACGTTGTGGAGAACGGGAAATCCGTCTGGAAGGGCTGGCTGTTCTCCCTGCAGCCGGAGATGCATCCCTTCTCCCACGAGAAGATCGGCATCAAACTCGTCGGCGGCGTATCGAAGTAACGCGCCGGGAGTAAAGGGTCATCCGTTACCGAAAGGCATTGACGCCCCGGCGTCCGTGCCTGCTCCTTTTGCGCCCATAGCTCAGCTGGATAGAGCAACGGACTACGAATCCGTAGGCCAGAGGTTCGAATCCTCTTGGGCGCACCACAGCTTTTTACCGCAGAGTTCGCAGAGAACGCGGAAACAATACAGGACACGAATCGCGAGAATATGCGAATGTCACGAATTGATACCGGAAGAGCTATTCGTGTAATTCGTTCAGGTGCGTCATTCGTGCTCAACATGCTTTTGAGTTGAACCGATGAATCACGCGGCGCATAAAACCGACGAAGACTTCATGGGCCTTGCGCTGGCAGAGGCGGAAAAGGCCGCAGCCCGGGGTGAGACGCCGGTGGGCGCAGTCCTCGTCATCGGCGGCGAGGTCATTGCCGCGGCGCACAACATGCGCGAGACATGGCAGGACCCCACGGCACATGCCGAATCCATCGTCCTGCGCGAGACATCAGCGCAGCTTAGCAGGTGGCGGCTGCAGGACGCAACGGTGTACGTGACCCTTGAGCCCTGCCTTATGTGCGCAGGGGCCCTGGTGCTCGCGCGGGTCGGCCGGCTTGTCTATGGGTGCCGCGATGCCCGTGCAGGAGCCCTCGGCTCGGTGTACGACGTCGTCCGCGACGGCAGGCTGAACCACGTGTATAGAATCACCCCCGGAGTGCTCGAGGCCGAGTGCCGGGCGGTGCTTCAGGGGTTCTTTGAGAAATTAAGAAAGAACTCTCAGGAGTCTAACGAGTTGAGAGTTTGATGAGTCAACGAACAAAAACTCTTTAGACCCGTAGGACTCATTAGACTCCATAGACTTGTGAAACAGGGAGAGGTGGCCGAGTGGTTGAAGGCGGCAGACTCGAAATCTGTTGTGGGGGTAACTCCACCGGGGGTTCAAATCCCTCCCTCTCCGCCAATAAACCAGTTCTTAGTTTTGAGTTCTGAGTTCATTGTCGAACGTTGTTGCGGGGAACTGAGAACTGAGAACTAACAACTGAAAATGGTAGTACCGGAGAGGTGGCCGAGCGGCTGAAGGCGCACGCTTGGAAAGCGTGTTTAGGGAAACCTAACGTGGGTTCAAATCCCACCCTCTCCGCCAATTTGAAAAGAATTGAAAATTGGAAAGTGCAAATTTAAAATTTCCAATGCGTTACGATTATAGCGCTCATGCGCCCGGGTCCTGCGCAACCGCGGTCCCGTGAACCCCGTCAGGTCCGGAAGGAAGCAGCGGTAAACGGGTTCCGGGTGTGCCGCAGGGAAGCCCGGGCGAATGAGCTTTTTTCTCAACCGTATCAAACAGCCGGAGCACGGGGAAAGGGAAACCGCCGTCCACGGCAGTCCGCCTCCTCTCGTTTTCTCACTCTTTCCTCTTCCCCTTTTTCTCGTAATGATTTATAGTATTCCTGTCCATCGGCTTCATAGGGTGCTCATCTTCGGCAGGCGGTTGAGTTGAGAGGAAGGGTATGAGTTACCAGGTTCTGGCAAGGAAATGGCGGCCCCAAGTCTTCGGCGATGTGGCCGGCCAGGGACATATCACGCGCACGCTCCAGAACGCCATTGCCGCCAATCGGCTGGCGCACGCGTTCCTGTTCTCCGGCCCGCGCGGCGTGGGAAAGACCACCACGGCGCGCATCCTCGCCAAGGCGCTCAACTGCGCACAAGGCCCAACCCCCACTCCCTGCGGCGCCTGCGATTCCTGCCTGGAGACCACTGCGGGGACGTCGGTGGACGTGATCGAGATCGACGGAGCCTCGAACCGCGGCATCGAACACATCCGCGAGCTGCGGGAGGCGGTCAAGTACGCGCCCGTGGGCGGCAAGTACAAAGTTTACGTCATCGACGAAGTCCACATGCTCACCAACGAAGCTTTTAACGCGCTGCTCAAGACCCTCGAAGAACCGCCGCCCCATGTAATCTTTATCTTCGCCACCACGGAACCGCAGAAGGTGCCGGCAACGATACACTCCCGCTGCCAGCGGTACGGCTTCAAGCGGATATCGCTGAACGAAATCATCGCCAAACTCCGTGAGATCGCCGGCAAGGAAGGCATGACCATCAGCGACCAGGGCCTCGGCATGATCGCCCGCGCGGCGGAAGGCAGCATGCGGGACGCGCAGAGCCTCCTGGACCAGGCCGTATCCTACAGCGGCATGACAATAAAGGACGAAGATCTCCAGACCATCCTCGGAGCGGTGTCTCAGAACATTCTTACCCGGTTCACTGCCGGCCTGCTCTCCAGGGACACGTCAGGCCTGCTCAACCAGGTAGATGCCCTGCTGGAACAGGGACAGGACATGCGCCAGTTTCTCGCGGGCGTCGTTGAGCACGCCCGGAACCTCATCGTCACGAAGATCGCGGCGGATCCCGGACAGATCATTGAGCTCCCGGACGCCGACATTGAAGCGGTGAAGCAGCAGGCAGCCGGGACGGATATGGAGCGGCTCCTCATGCTTTTCGACAGCCTGTCCAAGACCTTGGAAGAGATGCGCTGGTCGCCCCACCAGCGGTTTACCCTCGAAGTCGGGCTGGTGAAGGCATGCAGCCTGGCGCCGCTCAAACCGCTCGGTGAACTGCTGGAGCGCATGAAGACGCTCGAAGCGCGGCTTCCGGCAGGGGTCAGCCGGGGCACGATGCCAGCCGCCGATGTGGTCCGTGAAAAACCAGCGAGTTATTCTGCATCCAAAACTCCCGTCCAGCCGCAGCCGCCGGCGCCTGTCGGCGCAGGTATCGCACAGGGTGATTCCTGGAGCAGCGTTGTGGCTGCCGTGAAGGCAAAAAGACCAAGCCTCGCCTCTGTCCTGGCCCACAGCCGGCTCCTCGAAAGAACGGGAGACGGCCTCGTGATCGGGATCACCGGGACCCGCTTTCAGATGGACCTCGTTGAGAAAAACGAGAACCGCAGCATTATCGAACAGATTGCTGCGGAAGCGCTGAATGCCGAGGTCCGCATCAAATTTCAGCTCCTTGCAGAGGACAAAAAACAGGGCGTAAAGGCCGCAGCACCCAAAAAAAAGACGCCCGCTGAGCATGACCCTCTTGTCCAGGACGCCCTCAAGATTTTCGACGGCCGGGTGGTCGAGACGGACGAGGCGGACATCTAGGGAGCAGACGGCGCCGGGCGGCGGAGAACAGCATTTATTTTTTTTATACCTTCATAAAAACCCGCATTTTTACTTGCAATGCCGCAGAAATTCTTTTACTATATTATCCCTTTACCTCTATGTCTAAAAACTTATTGAATAATTTGATGAAGCAGGCCCAGCAGATGCAGGAGCGGGTAAAAAAGCTCCAGGAGGAAGCCGGGAGCAAGACCGTAGAGGCGTCCGCCGGCGGCGGGATGGTGACGGTGGTTGCCAACGGCCGCCAGGAAGTGCTCTCCATCAAGATAGACCCTTCTGTCGTTGATCCGAAGGACATCGAAATGCTCCAGGACCTCATTTTGGCCGCGATCAACGAGGCGCTCAGGAAGTCTCAGGAGCTCATGAAGGAAGAGATGGCGCGGCTCACCGCGGGCATGGGGCTTCCCCCGGGGCTGATGTAAACACAGGCTATTGCCGAGAACGCCGGGTTAAACGATGCAAGACGATAAAATTTTCTCTGCGCCCGGAGCCCGTCCCGCCTGTACCGACAACGTCGGGGACCGTAGCGGGGCGCCACCGGCGGTGAGGGACCAGGACGCTCCGTCCCGGGAGCCGGCGCGCGGCAGGAAACAGAAAGCAGGCGCTCAGGTCGCGGAAATATCGGGCAAGGCCCTCGGCCGGATGGTGGAAGCCTTCATGCGGCTCCCCGGCATCGGCAGAAAGAGCGCCGAGCGGCTTGCCTTTGCCGTGCTCGGCATGCCGAAGGAAGAGGCCGCAGGGATAGCCCAGGCCATCGTGGACCTGAAGAACAACAGCCGGTACTGTTCGGTCTGCAGCAACATCACCGAAGAGGACGTCTGCGGCATATGCCGGGACGAGAAGCGGGACCGGTCCCGCATCTGCGTCGTGGAAGAGCCGAGCAATATCCTCATTCTCGAAAAAAGCGCCACGTACCGCGGCCGCTATCATGCGCTCCTGGGCGCTATCTCGCCGCTGGACGGCATCGGCCCCGAGGACCTCAAGATCGACGGCCTCATGGCGCGTCTCCGGTCCGGCGAGATAAAGGAAGTCATCATCGCGACGAATCCCACGGTCAAAGGCGAAACCACGGCCCTTTACCTTTCGAAACTCATAAAACCGCTGGGTATCAGCGTGACCCGCATCGCTTACGGGCTCCCCGTGGGCGGGGACATCGAGTACGCCGACGAGAGCACGGTGCAGCGGGCGCTCGAGGGACGAAGAGAAATGTAAGTCCCGCCTTGCGGGACTCATTGCAGATTGAAAATTGGAAATTGTAGATTGTAAATTTGTGGTGCGCCTTCGGCGCTTTGTTTACAGCGCAAACAATTTTCAATTTAAAATTTCCAATCTTCATTTTTCAATAAGCTATTAGCGGGGAGGTTCTTATGGCAGAAATGATAGAAATACGATGGCACGGAAGGGGCGGCCAGGGGACCGTGACCGCGGCCAAGGTGCTTGCCGACGCCTGTCTCTCCGGCGGCCGGAAGGTGCAGGCGTTCCCGGAGTACGGCCCCGAGCGCGCGGGCGCGCCGCTGCGCGCCTACAACCGGATCAGCGAGAAAGAGCTGCGGATGCACTGCCCCGTGCTGAACCCCGGCGTGGTGGCGGTGGTGGACGCGTCGCTGCTGGACGCCATCAACGTCGCCGAGGGGGCGACCGATGACGCCGTGTTCGTCATCAACACGGGCAAGGACCCGAAGGACATCCGGGCGAAGCTCAAGGCCAAGCCCTCGCAGAAGGTATTCACCGTTGACGCGACGAAGATCGCCATCGAGACCATCGGCCGGCCCATGCCGAACGCCTCCATGCTCGGCGCCGTGAACAAGGCCACGGGTATCGTGGGGATGGACGTGCTGCTCGAGGACGTGAAGGGCAGCTTCGGCAAGAAGTTCTCCCAGAAGATCATCGACGGGAACCTCGAAGCTGTTAGAAGGGGTTACGAGGAGGTAAAAGAAGGATGAAACAGATGAACTGGAAAGAGCTGCCTCATGCCGGCACCATTCTGAAGGCCGGGAATGCGAATGAATATAAGACCGGCTCGTGGCGTTCGCTCAAGCCGCGCTGGATCGAGGAAAACTGCATCCAGTGCCTGTTCTGCTGGATCTACTGCCCGGATTCAGCGGTCATGGTGAAGGACGAAAAAATGACCGGGTTCGATTATGATCACTGCAAGGGCTGCGGCGTCTGCGCCATGGAATGCCCGGGCAAAAAGGGCAGCAAGGCCATCGTCATGGAAGAGGAGGGCAAATAACATGGCAGTAACGACGACAAAGACCGTGGCGGTCGACGGCAACACGGCTGTTGCCGAGGCGCTCCGCCAGTTAAATCCCGATGTTATGCCGGCCTATCCCATCACGCCGTCGACCGGCATCATGCAGTCCTTCACCTCATTCGTTTCCAACGGCAAGGTGGACACCGAGGTCATTCTCGTCGAGAGCGAGCACAGCGCCATGAGCGCCGCCATCGGCGCCTCTGCCGCGGGCGGCCGCGTGGCCACGGCCACGAGCTCCCAGGGCCTCGCCCTCATGTGGGAGATGCTGCACATCGCCTCGGGTTACCGTTTGCCGATCCTGATGGCGCTTGTGAACCGGGCGCTTTCGGCGCCGCTCAACATCCACGGCGACCACTCCGACGGCATGGGTATGCGCGACTGCGGCTGGATCCAGCTCTTCTGCGAGAACGCGCAGGAGGCCTACGACAACACCATCATGGCCTACCGTATCGCGGAGCACCTTGACGTGCGGCTGCCGATCGCGGTGAACATGGACGGCTTCATCATCAGCCACTCCATCGAAAGCATGCAGTTCATCCCCGATGAAGAAGTGAAGAAGTTCATCGGCGAATATATCGCCGTCGATCCGCTCCTCGATATCGACAACCCCAAGAGCATCGGCGCCCTGGTGCTGCCGGACTACTACATGGAGCACAAGCGCGCCCAGCACGAGGCCATGACAAAGGTGCAGAAGGTCGTGCAGGACGTGTCTGCGGAGTTCGCGAAGCTCTTCGGCCGGAAATACGATATCTTCGAGACCTACCGGCTTGAGGATGCGGAGGTTGTGCTCGTGGCGCTCAACTCCGCCGCAGGCACGATCAAGGACGAAGTGGACCGCTATCGCGATAAAGGCATCAAGGCCGGGCTTCTCAAGCCCCGGCTGTTCCGGCCTTTCCCCTATGAGGAAGTGGGCGCGGCGCTCAAGAACGCCAAGGCCGTCTGTGTCATGGACCGGGCCGATTCTTACGGCGGCTTCGGCCCCATGTATATGGAGATCGCTTCGGCCCTTTATCCCCATCGCGGCCCGGTGCTGTTCAACAAGGTCTATGGTCTGGGCGGCAGGGACCTCATGCCTCTCGATGTGGACCAGGTGATCGACGAAACCATCGAGGTCGCGAAGACCGGCAAGGCGAAGATGGCGAAGGAATACATTACGGTCAGAAACTGACCGCATTGAAAATTGGAAATTGCAAATTTAAAATTTTCAATCTTCAATTTACAATAAGGAGATTTCAATGAGCACGACCCAGGAAAAACCCATGACCCTGAAGTCCCTGTCGCACAAGCAGGACCTGCTCTCGGGCGGCCACCGCATGTGCTCCGGTTGCGGCGCGCCGACCATCGTGCGCCAGGTGCTCCTGGCCATCGACGAGCCGGTGGTCATCGCGAACGCCACGGGCTGCCTCGAGGTTTCGACCTGCCTCTTCCCCTACACGGCCTGGCGGGTGCCCTGGATGCACAGCGCCTTCGAGAACGCCGCGGCCACGGCCTCGGGCATCGAAACCATGTACCGGTCGCTCCGCAAACAGGGCAAGCTCAAAAAGGAGATGAAGTTCATCGCCTTTGGCGGCGACGGCGGCACCTATGACATCGGGTTCCAGGCCTTGTCGGGCGCCATGGAGCGCGGCCACCAGCTCCTGTACATCTGCTACGACAACGGCGCCTATATGAACACCGGCATCCAGCGCTCCAGCGCAACGCCCTTCGGAGCGGACACGACAACGCAACCCGCAGGCTCCAAGATCCAGGGCAAGACCCAGCGCAGGAAAGACCTCACGCGCATCATGGCCGCCCACAACGTGGCCTACGCGGCCCAGGCCTCGCCGCACAACTGGAAAGACCTCATGACCAAGGTGAAAAAGGCCCTAGCCACGAACGGCCCGGCCTATATGGGCATCGTGGCCCCCTGCAACCGCGGCTGGCGCACCCAGACCAACGATTCCATCCTGCTCTCCCGCCTGGCAGTGGATACCTGCTACTGGCCTCTGTACGAGGTCGAAGGCGGGAAGTGGACCATCAACTACGACCCCAAGGACAAAAAGAAGCCGGTCACCGAGTGGCTCAAGCCCCAGGGCAGGTTCAAACACCTCTTCGCTCCCGGCAACGAGGGCCTGCTCGAGCGGTTCCAGAAGTACGTGGACCAGGACTGGGAGAGCCTCAAAAAGCTCCAGGAGATGTCCAAGAGCTGAGCGTCAACGGGAGACAGCTTGAACAATAACAGCCTGGCGGACCCTTTCGCCCGGCTGTCTTATTTGAACGTTCCTGCTAAAAAAAGCCTTGAAATCTTGACGTTATTGTGGTTTAATTACCGTATTCGTGCCCCTGTTTCAAACAGGGCCGCGGGATTCAGACGAGGAGATACACTCATGCTCGGTTCCGATTTAGTGATGTATGAAGAAGAGTTCAAGCAGATCGACGCAGAACTCCAGCGCCTTCTTGCGCAGGCCAATGCCAAGGTCGTGTTCCTGGTGGACAAGAACGGCCAGCTCATAGCCGCCACCGGTGAAACGGAGAACCTTGACACGACCTCCCTTGCATCGCTCACGGCGGGCAACATCGCGGCGACCGGCGGCATGGCCAAACTCCTGGGCGAGAAGGAATTTTCCATACTCTTCCACGAAGGCCAGCGCGACAACATCCACATCTCCATCATCGGCCAGCGCGTGATCCTCGTCGTGATCTTCGATCAACGCTCTTCCCTCGGGCTCGTGCGGCTGCGGGTCAAAAAGAGCGCCGAGTTCCTCGGCGGCATATTCAGCCAACTCCTCCAGAAAGTGGAATCGGGAAAAGGTGCGGGCAAGGGCGGCGATTCTCCCTTTGCTGAGATAACGGACGAAGACATCGACAAGCTCTTCGGTTAGCCCAGCCATGACAGGCGCCTGAACAGAGAAGGAGAGGAACGAACGCCCCATGTCTTTCATTAATTATTCGTCGAGAGAGATAAACTGCAAGATCGTCTACTACGGCCCGGGACTGTGCGGGAAAACGACGAACCTCCAGTATATCTACAAGAAGACCAACCCCGACAGCAAGGGCAAGCTTATTTCGCTGGCAACGGAGACGGAGCGTACGCTTTTTTTCGATTTTCTCCCCCTCGCCCTGGGCGAGATCCGCGGCTTCAAGACCCGGTTTCATCTCTATACCGTGCCCGGTCAGGTGTTCTACGATGCGAGCCGCAAGCTCATCCTCAAAGGTGTGGACGGCGTGGTGTTTGTTGCCGATTCCCAGATCGAGCGCATGGAAGCGAACATCGAGAGCATCGAGAACCTCCGCATCAACCTGGCGGAGCAGGGATACAATCTCGACGCGGTCCCCTTCATCGTCCAGTATAACAAGCGGGACCTCCCGAACGTGGTGCCTCTCGATGAGTTGAAAAAAGCCCTGAACCCCAAAAAAATACCGGACTTTGAGGCCGTCGCCACCGACGGCACCGGCGTGTTCGATACCCTGAAGGCGATCGCCAAGCTCGTGATCATGGAGCTCAAGAAGGGACAGCAAGGCGGGTAGGGACCGGGTGCGGATTTCGGCGTGGGGAACAGCAGGGAAAAAACAACGGAGAAAGCCCTCGGGGGCCGTGATCCCGGGTAAATAACTGATTGACAGAACAGACTTTCTATGGTATTTTGCCCGCCTGTCACAAGGAAGCTTTCCAGTAAATACCCATATATTACCCGTTAGTCCCGCAACCGGCGACAGGATCAACCACAGGCACAGATGCGGAATCGAGCCGCCGGCGGGTGCAACATAGTGATATTTATTCCCGGATAGCTCAGTTGGTAGAGCGGGTGGCTGTTAACCACCATGTCGCAGGTTCGAGTCCTGCTCCGGGAGCCAGACTTAAAAGGCCTGATTTTATTCATCTAAAATCAGGCCTTTTCTATTCGAGCAGGACGCTCAACAAAACATCACGAGGCTGAAGACCATGAGGATATTTTTTAACTTCATGTCTTGCTGTACGTAAAATAATCCCTTCCAATTTTTGACTCAGCGGTTTTTTCTCAAAGAGCCCGCCATTCAATCGAAAACCGGCTCAGATATTTTATGAGACGGTCCGCATCGTTCTTGTTCTTTTTTCGCTCCCGGGAAACCGCAAAGAGTTTTCTGCCGGCATCGGAAAGGCTTCTGGAGTTTTTACACACCGTTATAACATGTTCGAGTTGAGGTCTTTCAAACGGATCAATTTGATCAATTTGATCCTGGCTTAATATGGCGTCCAGGACGCCCGACACAGAGGCGTTTTCTTCTGATGATCGCCACCCGGACGAGAGCCTCTTCATTTCATCATGAACGATGTCCAGGGTGATCCTGCCGCCCGAAGCAAAGGTCGCCATTCTCGTAACAGCGCCGTTGAGATCCCTGAAATTTGCCTTCAAAAAGCGTCCGGCGACGTCGCAGCGGAAAAGCCCACAACACGTGAGGGCTTTTATAATTTTGGTGCCCCGGTCGAGACGCCTCGTCACTCGTAAGGAATCACGAAGCGTTTTCTGTACCAAAACAAGCATAAAAACCGATCTGACGAAAATCCTGTAACTTCCGCAAAAGACGCAGAAATACACAGGGCAGGCCAAGAAATTAATTGCCGAACTATTTTTTGCTGTATCCCGCAATTGTACCCCTCTGAGTACAATTGCGGGGAGGGTGCGAATAGCTTCCGAATGCAATCAATGTTTATGATTTGCGCTCATCTGCAAAAATCTGCGTCCCAAGGGCATTGGTTTTTCCCGAGGAATTTTGTTTGCGAAACAAAAAACTTTCGGTGTGGTGATTTTGTCGCCGCTCTTAAAAAATTCGCCTATACTATAATTAACAAACTCGCAAAAAGATTTTTTCATCACTGTTCGCAAGGCCCGCTGCGGCCCGGGAGGCGCCGGTATTTTCCGTTTGTCGTGCTTTCACCGGAAAGCTGTTTCCGGTGAATAGAGAGGACCGGGAGGCAAAAATCGATGCACCAAGGAGGAGCCTATGCGTGCCGATATTACTTCAATACGGGATTTGCTCAAAGAGCGTCGTCTTGAACTTCATGCGCGGTCCAACATCGTTGCCACAGGGATAGGGTATAAGATTACCAAGGGTAAGAGAACCCCTACCCTCTCCATCATTTGTTCAGTGGCAAAAAAGCTGCCGCTTTCTCAGTTATCAAGGGAGGATATTATTCCCGCAGCCATGAACAACATACCGACGGATATCGTAGAGACCGGTCTTTTCTTTGCGCTGCAGTCGCGGACGACCAGATACCGCCCGGCGCCTGGAGGGGTGAGCATCGGGCACCGAGACATCACTGCCGGCACCCTCGGATGTCTGGTCAAGAAAAACGGCCAGATCCACATCCTCTCGAACAACCACGTGCTTGCCAACAGCAACGACGGACACCCGGGGGACCCCATCCTGCAGCCCGGCCCCTATGACGGAGGCACGTACCCCGATGACCATATCGCGAATCTCGCGGAATTTGTGCCGATCTCATTTACCGATCTTCCCAGTGGCTGTTCCATCGCGGGAGGGTCCGCGGCATTCCTGAATGGAATAGCCCGCCTCCTGGGAAGCGGCACCCGTTTGCAGGCCGTGAGAAGCCAGGCAGGGGAAAACCTTGTTGATGCCGCCATTGCCCGTCCGCTCAACGACCAGGATGTGACACCGGAGCTCCTCGAGATCGGCACGCTCGCTGGAACGGCCCCGGGCGAACTGGGGATGGACATCAAAAAGAGCGGTCGCACTACCGCTTTGACAACTGGTGAAATACAGCAGGTGGATGTGACCGTCAGCGTCCAGTACGGCGGCAGCCGCGTTGCCAGCTTCACCGATCAGCTCATGGCCGGGGCCATGAGCCAGGGCGGGGACAGCGGATCGGCAGTCGTGGACACAAGCAACAGGCTGGTGGGGCTGCTCTTTGCCGGGAGCGATACCAGTACCATCATCAACAGGATAGAGAATGTCTTTACCGCCCTGGACTTGAGCCTGTGATGAGGAGCATTCTCCTCATCCTGGCGGCGTTGACGATACTATCGCACGAGGGGCTAAGCATGACAATGACACCGACAATCCGTGAAGTCAAGGAGCGGCATGAAGGCCGGCTCTTATCTCTGCCGGGCGTTGTCTCGGTCGGCATCGGGAAAAACCCCGACAACACGGCCGTCATCATCATCGGGCTGGACAAGCCGCGGCCCGATACGGAGAGGCGGATCCCTCAGGCGCTGGACGGCTATCCCGTAAAGATAGAGATCATCGGCCCGGTGAAGGCTTACTGAGCCGGATCTGTTATAGGGCATCCCCTTTCATAAGGGTCTGCCACAGGGCTTTCGTTCGCGGATGTTTCAATGAAGAATGTCAAGGAGTACATTTCTCTCCTGCAAGGAGGTGTTGAGCCATGACTACGCGAAAGAAGATAGTGCTCGGCGGGCTGGGCGCCCTGACGCCGGTGGTCCTGAACCTGATCGCGGTGGATTTGAGAACGGTATTCTACAGCCTGACGCTCATTGCCGTCGCAGGATACCTGGTGAGGGTCATCGTCCTGTTTTATCTGGGCGGGCTGGTGGCGTACCTCCACAAGGCCGAGACCAGCCCGATCAAGCTCTTCGAGCTCGGCATCGTGGCCCCGGCGCTGATAACGAGCATGCTGAATGCGAGCAACATCTCCGTTCCCTCGGCGCCGCCGTCCCCTTCCCAGGGTTCTGTGTTCGTCCCGTCGGCCTATGCCCAGCCTGCCGCTGACCTCAAGCAGTTCACCCTGCCGCAGGAAACTCCGACGCAGCAATTCTTCAGGGGCTTTGCCGGCTCCACGGCGGGAAACGTCTGGTTCGTCATCTCAGGCTATCATGAAAAGTATGCCGCCGCGGCGAAGCAGGCCGAGGCGATCAACAAGAAAGCCCCCGGCCTGGGGGCCGAGGTGTACGCGCCCTATGGACAGGGCAAGCTCTTCTCGGTCGTCATCGGTGCGAACCTTACACGCGAGGAGGCGGACAGGCTGAAAAAAGAGGCAGTCAAGAAAGGGCTTCCGAAGGATACCGTTGTCTGGACGTTCCCGCAATGAGCCGATAGGGAGGAGATAATGAGCAGACCGTGTTATTTCAATTCGGGCTGTTGCGCATTCAAGGACGGCGACATTACCGGCATCGAGATCGCCGACGGGCAGATCAAGCTCGTACGCTGGCCGGACGACGGAGGAAACCCAAGGCCCAAAATTCTTGAGAAGGCAATGATAAAAGACGTGCTCGATTCCGTGGGCCGTTGAGTTATCGCGGTGTGACTGTTTCAAACACCGGAGGTGTGAGATGAGACGACAGTTGAAGGCGCTGGTGTTTCTTCTGTTCATGTGTCCGGCTTTCTGCCTTGGCGCGGACACCGGCACGGGGCAGCCTCTTGCCGCGCCCCGTGAGGGGGCGGCCGGCGAGCACGGGAAGTTTGCAGACAAACTGTTCCCCAATGAGCCCCTTTACTTCGTCGGCGGAACAAACAGCGACTGGAACTGGACCGCGCGGTTCCAGATCAGTTTCAAATACCTGCTCACGGACAAGATCATCCGCGGCGACGACAGCCTGTTCCTGGGGTATACTCAGACCTCGGTTTGGGACCTCTCGTCGTCTTCCGTGCCGTTCTATGACACCAGTTACCGGCCGAGTCTCTTTTACGAGGTGGCTGATACGGCCAGGATCCGGCGGAAAGGATCGCTGCCCTGGCTCCAGGTCGGCTACGAGCACGAATCGAACGGCAAGGCAGGGGCCGATTCGCGAAGCATGAACATCGTGTTCGTGCGGCCGTGCTTTTACTTCGGAAAACCGGAGGACACCCATTTCCGGTTCGCGCCGAAGGTCTGGGCCTACGTCGGCGGGGGCGGGAACAGCGAGATGGAGCACTACCGGGGTTACGCGGACCTGCTGGGCATACTCGAGGTGGGCAAAGGGAGCGGGTTCTTTTCGGAGTCCCAACTCGCCGTGACGCTGCGCAAGGGCGCCCACGGGCACTACGGCAGCGTGCAGGCAGACGGGGCCTATCCCCTGGGATCTACCTTTTACCTCCACCTGCAGTATTTCAACGGGTTCGGCGAGACCATCCTCGACTACAACAAGCGGGAGACCCAGTACCGGCTCGGCATCATGCTGATCACCTGGTAGATGTCTTCGATACCGCTCACCGCCGGCTCGCCGGAGCTCACGGCTCCTTCTTCTTCTCCGGCAGCCCCAGGAGCTTCCTGATCTCGTCCCCCTCGACGGTCTCCTTCTCCAGGAGCACGGCCGCCAGGGTTTTGAGCTTGTCCTGATTGGCGGTGAGCGTGGTCTTCACCCTCACATACGCTTCGTCGATGAGCCGCTTCACTTCCTGGTCGATCTCGCGCGCCGTGTCCTCGCTGTACTCCTTGGCTCCCGAGGGCAGGCCGATATCGAGGAACAGGGGCCTCCGTTCTTTTTCGAAGGTGAGCGGCCCGAATTTATCGGTCATGCCGTACTCCGTGACCATGCTGCGCGCGATACCGGCGGCCCGCTGGAGGTCGTTCTGCGCTCCCGTGGAAATCTCCTTGAAGACGATCTCCTCGGCCACGCGGCCGCCGAGCATCACGCAGAGCCTGTCCAGCAGCTCCGACCTGGTCATGAGGTAGCGGTCTTCCGTCGGGAGCTGCATCGTGTAGCCCAGGGCGGCGATGCCGCGCTGGATGATGGACACGCGGTGCACCGGGTCGGTCGTGGGGAGAAGCTCGGCCATGAGCGTGTGGCCGCACTCGTGGTAGGCCACGATCTCCTTCTCCTTCTTGTTCATGACGCGCCGTTTCTTTTCGAGGCCGGCCACAATGCGGTCGATGGCCGCCTCGAAGTCCGTCATTTCCACTTCGGTCTTGTTCTTGCGCGCGGCCAGGAGCGCCGCCTCGTTCACCATGTTCGCCAGGTCCGCGCCCACGAACCCGGGAGTGCGGGCGGCGAGCACCTTGAGGTCCACGTTCGTTGAGAGTTTCACGCCGCGCGCGTGGATTTTGAGGATGTCCTCGCGGTCCTTGATGTCCGGCCGGTCAACGAGGACGTGGCGGTCGAAACGGCCTGCCCGCAGCAGCGCCGGGTCGAGGATCTCGGGACGGTTCGTCGCGGCCATGATGATGACGCCCTTGCGCGGGTCGAAGCCGTCCATCTCCGCCAGGAGCTGGTTCAGGGTCTGCTCGCGCTCTTCGTGCGCGCCCGCCATGCCCATGCCGCGGGCGCGGCCGAGGGCATCGAGCTCATCGATAAAAATGATGCACGGGGCCTTCTGGATCGCCTGCTGAAACAGATCGCGCACGCGCGACGCGCCCACGCCCACGAACATCTCCACGAACTCGGAGCCGCTTATTGAAAAGAACGGCACCTTGGCCTCGCCGGCCACGGCCCTGGCGAGGAGCGTCTTGCCCGTGCCCGGGGGCCCCACGAGCAGGACCCCTTTCGGGATGCGGCCGCCCAGCTTCGTAAACTTCTCGGGGAGCTTGAGGAACTCTACGACTTCCATGAGCTCCTCTTTGGCCTCTTCCACTCCGGCCACGTCGTTGAAGGTGGCCTTCACGTCGCTCTCGCCGTAGATCTTGGCGCGGGACTTTCCGAAGCTCATGAAGGTCTCGCCGGCCCCGCCGGCGCCCATCTTGCGGAACACGAAGCCCCAGATGACCAGGAGGAGGACAAGCGGAAGGATCCATGCAAGGAGAAAGTCCTTGAGCCAGTTGTCCGTGATCCGGCCCTCATAGGCGACCCCGCCGGCCTCAAGGGCCTTGAGCAGTTCGGGGTCCTCGATGCGGACCGATAGAAAAGGCTTATCCTTGTCACCCTCTTTCATGATGCCGCGGATCTGCTCATTGGTGACAATGACGTCCTTCACCTGCCTGGCTGCCAGCAGTTGCTTGAACCTGCTGTATTTGATCTCCTCTGCGGAAGGCACGGAGGACAGCCGGAAAAGGCTGATGAGCGCAAGGAACAGGAGCAGATAGAAAAGGAGCTGCGTGCTTTTTTTCATGGAAACCTCTTGTGGAACAATGTACCACGGAGATCGCGGAGCCCGCGGAAGGATAAATCCGAAATGCAAAGCTCTAAACTATTCTCGAAAAGCAGAATTCAAAAACGTTCGTTTTTAATTGATTGGGACTTCGTGCGTAGCCTTCGGCATTTGCTCTGAATCCTCTGCGACCCCTGCGGTAAAAAAGCCGTTACAACTGCTTCGTCACGCCGATGCCGAAAAAGAACCGCGGCCCGGTATACGCGGGCTCCCACAGGTACAGGTCCTTTGCCGCGAGGACCGGATATTTGTACTCGATCTCGCTGAGAAGCTTGACCGTGCTTCCGGCGACCTCGCCAACGACGGTCAGCACCCTGCCCTTCTGGTAAACAGCGGCGTCAAGAAACTTCTCGGAGGAGACGATGAACCGCCCTTCCGTCACATCGCCCTGGAGCGGCCGTCCCCGGCTGTCCATGGGCTTCTGGAGGACCTCGAGGAGCGTGCCTTCCTTGAGGTTCTTGACGTCAACGATCATCCCTGCCGCCATGACCCACCTGCCCCGGTAGCGTTCGGGGTCCTTCAGGAGCTCGCGAAAGGAAAGGGATTTGTCCACCTTTTCCAGTGTCTGCTTCGGGAAGGGCGGCCCGCAGCCCGCGGTCCCCAGAAGCGAGGCGATAACGATCGCCCATGCTATCCTCTGTTTCAAACCCTTCATTATAATAGATCGCCCCCCCTGCTCACCTACAGTTCGCGCCTCTCAGGTCCGGAGGGGTCGTAGAGCGGGTCCCACCACCGGGGCTGGCTCTGGTACCGCTCTTTCTCCCAGAGCTTCATTTCCTTCGGGATCAGCAACGGATAGGCGTACTCACCATTGCTGAGCGATTTCTCTTCCGCGCCCGTGACCTCGGCGGCGGCGGTGAGCTCCCGGCCGGGAGCGTACACCAGTACATCAAGGTACCGCGGATGGAGCAGGATGAACCGGCCTCCCGACCGCTCCGTGCGCCTGGGCTTGCCCCAGTAGTCCAGTTCCTTCTGCACGACCTCGATCAGCGTTCCCTGCTTCCCGTTCTTGATCTGCGCGATGGCGCCGCCGAGGATCACGATTTTGCCTTTGAAGGTATCCGGTTCGGCCAGCACCATCTTGAAGGAAATGGATTTGTCGGCTTTCCGGGCCATGTCGGAGGAGATGGCATAGGCGCAGCCCTGAGCGAACAATGCAAGTCCGGCTAAAAAAACGATCATCCTCATAGAGGCCTCTTCCTTGGTACGGCAGCGCCGCTGAGCGGGCCGCGCAACGAACGCTACACGGACGGCAGAGATGCGTCCGCCCGTTCTCCCGCCTCGCGGAGAATCTTTTTTCGCACCCTGTCAGGAATGTCCAGCCCCTCCAGGTCAAAGCCCCCGAGTTCCCGCGCAAGGAAGCCGGCCTTCTCGCCGGCGGGGAGATGTTTGTTGATGATGATCCGCCGGGTTTCCATGACCCTGCACGAGCCGCCCCTCGACGTCTTCAGGTCTTCGTAGGAGACCTTGATCGAGAGGGCAAGTGCTACCTGTTCCAGTTCAGCAAGCGTAACTTTCAACTGAAAAAGCCTTTCTCCAAAACTCCTCCCCCTCGATGGGGGAGGAATCGAAGGTGGGGGCGATGATCGGGACGCAGGAAAGCGCCGTTTTTTATCCTTTCCTGTGTACGCAGCTCATGGACGGTTCATAAGAGCGTTTTATCGCGATAATTTAAGTATAGCAGATTACCGGAGGGGAAGAGCCTGCAGCTCCTCCGCTCATGATAAGGCAGGGCATGGGCGCGCCCCAAAGGACTGAGCGCGCAGGGGCGGGCAGGGCCTGGAGAGCGCCGCCCCCGGTGTGCGGCAAGAAACCCGGTTTCTATGCTTCCTCTTTATGGATTTCCATGATGCTCACGACGTTGATGTTCGCGTCCTTGAGCGCCTTCTGGACGTCGGCAAGCTTCGCGTCCTGGACTTTGAGTATGAAATTCGCCTTGGTGGCCATGGTCGCGCCTCCTCCTTATACATGTTCAATTTCCAGGGCACAAATTAGCACAAATCCGCCAAAGAAGTCAACCCTGAAACAGCGACCGGGGGACCTTTCCGTGCCGCTCATCACCATGCGCCGGAGAGGCGGGATTGGAAGATAAATATCACCACGGAGTCACAGAGGCGCGGAGAAGGGCAATTTTGCCCGCAAAGCGAAAAGCGCTCCTCGCAATGACGCAACAGGCGTTTTTCAACAGCCTGAAAAGACGCGACCCTATGAGGTTTCCGCAACAGCCATCCGGTCCCCTCTAACATTTTCCTGCCGGTTCACGGTTACCCGGCATCCCTTCTTCCGTTAAGATTAATCATGAAACCTCCGGCTTTTACCTTGACAGGATTCGCAAGAGTATGATACTTTTTAACCATTCAGTACGCGTCCGGCGACCAGTTTGATCGCTTTCGGCGGTGATGCCGCCGGGGACGAGACAGGAGGGTGGTGCTATGCGCTGGTACTATGAAAAGAACGGGCAGAAGGTCGGACCGGTCACGGATGCGGATATACAGCGGCTGGCGGGGGAGGGAACAATCACTCCCGACACCAGGGTATGGAATGAGACCATCACGCAGTGGGTGGCTTACCGGAATGTTCAGGCCGGACCCGGTGGAGACGCGCCACGGTCCCCGAGAGCGGCGGATGCCGGAGCGCAGGTTGCCTGTTCGCAGTGCGGAAGAATGCTTCCGGCGGATGACCTGATTCAATACCAGGGTATGACCATCTGCGCGTCCTGCAAGCCTTCCTTTTTCCAAAAGGTGAAGGAAGGCGCGGCCCTGCCCGGCACGAAGGTGTATGCGGGGTTCTGGATCAGGTGCGGAGCCAAACTCATCGACGGCATTATCACGTACGTCATCAACATCATGATCTCATTCATCGCAGGTGCGGTCGGTGGCGGTCTGATCCACGCATCAACACCAAATCCGGCGGCACAGATCGGCTTTGCCGCTGTCCTCTTTCTTCTGCAGATGACGGCAAATGCAGCCTATGCCACATTTTTTGTCGGTAAGTTCCAGGCTACTCCCGGCAAGATGGCGGTGGGCATTATGATCATCACCCCGGACAGGGGCAGGGTAAGCTACGCCCGGGCTTTGGGGCGGCATTTTGCGGAAATGCTCAGCGGCATCATCCTCGGGATCGGTTACCTTATGGTCGCATTTGACGATGAAAAGCGGGCATTGCACGATCGCATCTGCGATACCCGTGTGATCAAGAAGACGCGTTAACTTGTAATTCCCCGTAGCTTTGCTACGGGGTCACCCTATAGGTCCCTCCCCCTTGATGGGGGAGGTCAGGTGGGGGTGATGAGTACGAGCGCCGGATACTTCACCCTCCCCTCAATCCCCTCCCATCAAGGGAGGGGAGATTCATTCAACGATGGAGAAACCTTGATCCAGTGCACGAAGTGTGAAGTATCGCTCCCGGTGGAGCTGCTGAACGCCCCCGGCCTCTCTCCCTGTCCTCTGTGCGGCGCCCTGGTCCGGGTGGACGCCTTTTCGGCTCTCGTCAACCCGCCCGCCTCAACCCAGGAGGGGGAAAAACTCGTGATGGGCGCGGAAGCCGGCTGTTTTTTCCACCCCCGGAAAAAAGCCGTTGTGCCCTGCGCCGGTTGCGGAAGGTTCCTCTGCGCGTTGTGCGATGTGGAGCTCGGCGGCCGGCATCTCTGCCCCCTCTGTCTTGAAACCGGCCAGAAAAAACGCACGATGAAGAATCTGGAAAATCACCGCGTGCTGTACGACAATGTGGCGCTGTCGCTTTCGATCCTTCCGCTTATCCTTGTCTGGGTGACGCTCATTACGGCCCCGATGGGTATGTATTACGCGATCCGCCACTGGAACTCGCCCACGAGCATCCTTCCGCGGACGAAGGTCCGATTCATCATAGCCATCATCTTCTCTCTTCTCCAGATCGGGGGCTGGGCGCTTCTGTTCACGAAGTGGCTGGCATGAGGAACCGCTGACATGGTAAACCCGAAAAAAGAATATCATCGCCTGCCGGGCCGGGGACGAAAACGGGGAGGTTTCGTCCTGACGGTTGCCCGGATACGGGCCCGGCTCTGGGCCGGTAAGGACCATCTCCTGTTAGCCTACAATTCCGGCTATACTGAGGATTACAAGCGGTTCTACTATCGGGACATCCAGGCGATCCTCACGCGAAAGACCGGCCGCGGCGTGGTCTGGAACATCGTCTTCAGCCTGTTCGCCAGCTTCTTTGCCGCCCTTTCATCGACCACCGGTAAGGACGCGGCCGTCGTGTTCTGGGTGATAGCGGGGCTTTTTTTTGTGCTCCTCCTGACCAATATCCTCCGCGGCCCCACGTGTATCACTCACCTCCAGACGGCGGTGAGCAGGGAGGAACTGCCGTCGCTCAACCGTCTGCGCAAGGCGAACAAGGTGATCGAGCGGCTGCGGCCGCTCATCGAAGCGGCCCAGGGCACGATCAGTCGCGAAGAAATGCGCGCCAGGGCAACAGCGGTCACCGGCCTCCCCCGGTCCGAGAGCCAGGGGGGACCGGCGGCGCCTGTTGCCAAAGCCTTCACCCCCTATGGCGGCAGGATCCACGCAGCCCTCTTCTTTCTTCTTCTGGTGGACGGGGCCGCCAGCGCGGCCGATATTTTCATCACCAGCATGGCGCTCGATTTGGTCGGATCGGCGCTCATGATGGCGATCGGCATCTTGATCATCATCTCATTGGCCAAGCAGCACGACAGCGGCATGGGAAAGGGACTGCGTACCGTCACGTGGTCTTCCCTGGCCTATGTCATCCTGATGTTTGCGATGAGCTACGCGTTCTTTATGTCGCTTTTCGTGACTAACCCGGAAGTTGCGCAGAAAATGAACGATCAGTGGGCAATATACCGGATGATGTCATCCCTCTCTCCGTTCGACAAGCCCTTCCTCATGTTCCTCTATATCTTTTCCATCGTATGCTCTGTCCCTCTGGGCATCGCAGGGCTCGCGCTTCTGGGGCCCTTCCGGCGAGAGGAGCGGGTACGGACCCGCTCCCATCCCTTCTCCGCATCTGATCAGGTTGAGCGCGGCAGGAATGAAGGATGAAAGACCTTGCCGCACAGCGTTGTTTCAACCATCCTCATCGCGAAGCCGTGGCTTGCTGCCCGGAGTGCGGCAGGTATTTCTGCCGCGAATGCGTGGTGGAGCACGACGACCGGCTGCTCTGCGCCTCGTGCATCGCGAAGCTCCTCGCGCCGTCCCGGACCAGGCGGTTCCGCCTCGCCGGCCTGGTGCGGCTGGCGCAGTTCCTCTTCGGGTTCATGGTCCTCTGGCTCTTCTACTACTACGTCGGCCAGGCGCTTCTCTCCCTGCCCTCGTCCTTTCATGAGGGCACGGTCTGGCAGAGCTCCTGGTGGGAGGCGGAATGAACCGCAAGGTACAGCGCAGAAAAGGCAAGCCCGCGGTCGAGCTTATCGAAGAGGCGGTGCATCTCCTGCGCCGCTCGGCCGGACGTCTGCTCACCCCCTACTATGCCGGAAGCCTGCCGTTCCTCCTCGGGTTCCTCTATTTTTGGGCGGACATGAGCCGCGGCGCCAACGCATGGCAGCACGGCGCCGGGGAGGCGTTCTTCGTCTCCGCGCTCTTCATCTGGATGAAATGCTGGCACACGGTCTTTGCCAGGCGCATCCGCGAGCAGCTCACCGGAGAACCAACGCGACCCTGGACAATCCGGAGCGCGCTGCGGATGGCCACGCTCCAGACCGCGATCCAGCCCACGGGACTTGTCCTTCTGCCTCTTGCGCTCATTATTACGCTCCCCTTCGGGTGGCTGTACGCCTTTTATCAGAACATCACCGTGTTCGGCGACGGTGAGACCGGCGGCGTACGGGCAATTTTCCGAAAGGCCCGGGTGACCGCCGCGCTCTTTCCCGCGCAGAACCACGCGGCGCTGGCCATCCTTTTCCTCTTCGGATTTTTCGTTTTTTTGAACCTTACCATGGTCCTTGCCATCCTGCCGCGGCTTCTGCACATGCTGTTCGGGGTCGAGACCGTGTTCACGAGGGCGGGCGGGAGCGTGTTCAATACCACCTTTCTCGCGGTCACGTGCGGCCTTTCCTACCTCGCGGTGGACCCGCTGGTCAAGGCCGTGTACGCGCTCCGCTGTTTTTACGGGGAGTCGCTCAAGACCGGAGAAGATCTCAGGGAGGAACTCAAGCGGTTCCGGCCAGCGACGATCACCGCGGCAGTCCTCGCCTTCCTTCTCTTTCTGCACGCGCTGACTCCCTCGTACGCGTCTGCCGGGGAACAGGTTGCGCAGAATCCCGTTCGTCATTCCCCGAAGGTGTCTGCGCAGGAGATCGACCGCTCCATCAGCAAGGTCATCACCAAGCGCGAGTACTCCTGGCGCATGCCCCGGGAGAAACAGGGGACCGAAAAGAAACAAGGGGCGATCGCCCGGTTCGTCGACAGCGCCATTGAAATGGTGAAGGATTGGCTCCGGCCAATCGGCCAATGGTTCAAAAAGGCCATCGACTGGATCTTCGACAAGTTCAGCAGGATGAGGCCCGATCACGAAGAACGGCCGCGGGACGCGGGATGGTCCCTGTCGATCTACATCCTGCTCTACGCCCTTTTGTGCGCGGCGGTCTGTACCCTGGCAATCATGTTCCGGCGGATGTGGCAGCGAAGGCGCGGCAGCAGGGTGGAAACGGCCGTCGGGACCGCCATTTCCGCGCCTGATCTGGAACGGGACGACGTCCCGGCTGACCAGCTCCCCATGGACCGCTGGCTTGAGCTCGGCAGGGGCCTGATGGAGCAAGGGGAGCTGCGGCTTGCCCTGCGGGCATTTTACCTGGCCGCTCTCTCGCACCTGGCCGCGCAGGGGAGCATCACCATCGCATCGTTCAAGTCCAACCGCGAGTACGAGCAGGAGCTCCGGAGGAAGGCCCACACGCTTCCCGAGCTCCTTCAGGCATTTTCGGAGAACATACGGATCGTCGAGCGCGCCTGGTACGGCATGCACGAGGTGACGGGTGATATCATGGCCCTGTTCGACACCAATCAGAAGAGGATCATGGCACGTGCGGAAACCACGAAGCTTTCATAACATCCTGCTTGTTCTCCTTGCGGCCGGGTTTCTGGCGGGCGCAGTGAACCTCTTCCTCCTCAGGTTCGAGGCAGGCGATGTGTATCCTGTTTATTCATCGCTCCGGGCCGATCCCCTCGGGACAAAGATTTTGTACGAGGGTCTGGAAGGGATCGAGGGCATGACGGTCAGCCGCAATTACCGTGCGCTTCCGAAATTGGGCGACAACGGTCCGAAGGCGGTTCTTTTCCCCGGCACAGCGTCCCGTTCCCTCGAGTATGTGGATGAGGGCGAGGCAAAGGCCCTGGAAGCGCTTGCAACAGAGGGTGGCCGGCTCGTCATCCTGCTCTATCCGGAGAGGGGACTGCGGCCGAAGAAAGAACGGGACGAAGCAGCGCCGGAGAAAAAGAACGAGAAGGAAGGCGGGAAGCAGGCGCAAAAAAAGACCGGCGGGGAAAAAGACCAGGACGCTGATGACGAGGAAAGCGGAGGGAAGCCCCGATGGGTATCGCTTGAAGACCGCTGGAAATTCAGCGTTGTCCGGGACGAGGCGCCGAAAAAGCAGGACCGCGTTGCCGTGATGACAGCGGTCCTTGCAACGGACGCGCACGAACTTCCCGGGTCCGTGACATGGCATACCGGGCTCTCGTTCAAGGATCCGGGTACGGAATGGAAGATTGTGTACAACCGGAACAGCCGCCCCGTTGTGATCGAACGTTCGTTCGGCAGGGGCACGATCGTGATCGCGACCGACACCTATTTCGTGAGCAATGAGGCCATGCGTAAGGAGCGCAATCCTGATTTGCTTGCCTGGCTCGTGGGGGGGAACAGCACGGTGATCTTCGACGAGACACACTTCGGCATCCAGGAAAATCCCGGCATCGCGGCGCTCGGACGAAAATACCGACTCACCGGCATGTTCGGCGGCGTGCTTCTCCTTGCCCTGCTGTTCATCTGGAAGAACTTTGCGGGCCTTGTCCCGCCGTTCGAAGACGAGCGCAGGGACCGTGAACAGGGTATGTGGTCGGGTCGGGACACGCTCTCCGGGCTTTCGGGCCTGCTGCGCCGCACGATCTCCGGCCGCGAGATACTGGGTGTCTGCTTCGAGGAGTGGAAAAAGTCATTACAGAAGCGGCCCGGACTTTCGGGCGACGAGCTCGATCGGGCGCAGGCGATCAGCGACGCGGAGAAAAAAAGGCCCGCCAAAGAGCGGGACCCCGTACAGGCCTACCGGGCTATCAGCGTACTTTTATCGGAAAGGAAACGATTGCCATGAACAAGAACACCGACCACCTGAAGGAAGTCCTGGCCGCGGCCAGGAAAGAGGTCTCGAAGGTCATCATCGGCCAGGCGGACGCGGTGGACAAGTCGCTCATCGCGATCTTCACCAACAGCCACGCGCTTATCGAAGGCGTGCCCGGCATTGCCAAGACGCTCCTTGTCAGGACCCTGGCGGTTGCGCTTGGGAGCGAGTTCAGCCGGATCCAGTTCACGCCGGACCTGATGCCCGCGGACGTGACCGGCACGAACGTGTTCAACATGCAGCGGAACGAATTCACCCTGGTCAAGGGCCCGGTCTTCACCACGTTCCTCCTGGCGGACGAGATCAACCGGGCGCCTGCCAAGACCCAGTCGGCCCTGCTCCAGGCAATGCAGGAGCGGACGGTCACGATCGACCGCGATACCCACGCGCTTTCGCCCAACTTCACCGTGTTTGCCACGCAGAACCCCATCGAGTACGAGGGCACCTATCCCCTGCCCGAGGCGCAGAAGGACCGGTTCATGCTCAAGATCACGATGGACTATCCGGGCCGGGGCGAGGAGCTGGCCCTGGCGCAGCGCATGCTCGGCAGGGAGTCTCCCGAGGAGGTGCTGGCCAAGGGCGGCGTCAAGACGGTCGTCCCGGCGGATGAACTGCCCAGGCTGCGGCTGGACCTCGAAGCGGTGCTGGTGAAGGAGGAACTGGTCGGCTATATCGTGGACATCGTTGCCGCCACGCGCAAACACGAGAGCGTGCTCGTGGGCGCGGGCCCGCGCGCGACCCAGGCCCTGGTCCTTGCGGGCAGGGCATTGGCGGCCATCGACGGCCGGGACTTCGTCACTCCGGACGACATCAAGTCCATGGCCGTGCCGGTGCTGGAGCACCGCCTGATACTCAGGCCCGACTACGAGATAGAAGGCATGACGGTGAAAGAAGTGATCCGGAACATCCTCAAGACCATCGGCGTCCCTCGATGATCGTGCCCGCGAACAGAATGCTCTTCTGGACCGCGGTCACGGTGCTTCCGTTCGCGGCCCTGGGGGCTGCCGTGCCGTCCGCCGCAATGCTCTCGGCAGCGGTCATCGGCGCGTTTCTCGCGGCGGCTGCGCTCGATGCGCTCTTTGCCGGGAATACGGTGCGCGGCGTCAGCGTTGATTTCCCCGAGACCGTCCGGCTGGCCAGGGACCGGGAAGGAGAGGTCGGGTTCCTGGTGAGGTCCGGCAGCGCGAGGGCCCGGCAGCTGCGGATCGGCCTGGCCTTTCCGCGCCAGATCGCCACGCCGCACGAGCACCTTTCCGCAGCGCTGCCGCCGAAGGGCGAGGCGCTGCATTTCCGCTGGCCGTGCACACCGCTCAAGCGGGGCAGGTATGTCCTCGACGCCTGCTACCTGGAAGGCGTCTCGCCCCTCGGGTTGTGGGCCGGCCGGCTGGCCGTGCCCATCCGCTGCGAGGTCCGCGTGTATCCCAACCTTCTCGCGGAACGGAAGAACCTCGCGGCCCTCTTTCTGAACCGGGGGAACTTCGGCCTCCACGCGCAGCGCCAGGTGGGGGAGGGCCGGGAGTTCGAAAAGCTGCGCGAGTATGTCCACGGGGACGGTTTCGACCACATCCACTGGAAGACCACGGCCAAGCGCGGCAGGCCGGTGACCAAGGTGTTCCAGATCGAGCGGACGCAGGAGGTGTACGTCATCATCGACGCGTCGCGCCTGAGCGGCCGCACCTCCCGCACCGCGGTGCCTGGGGAGCCGCGGGAGTATCCGGAGACCGTGCTCGAGCGGTTCATCACCGCCGGGCTCATCATGGGCACGGCGGCCGAGCGGCAGGGCGATCTGTTCGGCATGGTCACCTTCAGCGACCGGGTGCACGGTTTCCTGCGGGCGAAGAGCGGCAGGGCGCACTACAACCTTTGCCGCGACGCGCTCTACCGGCTCCAGCCGCAGACCGTCACCCCGGATTTCGACGAGCTCTGCTCCTTTCTCGGCATGCGCCTGCGGCGAAGGGCGCTGCTTATTTTCCTCACGAACCTGGACGACCCGATCGTGGCCGAGAGCTTCGAGCGGAACGTGGAGCTGATCAGGCGCAAGCACCTTGTGCTGGTCGCCATGCTGAGGCAGCCGCGCGTGCAGCCGCTCTTTTCCGACCCCGATGCGCAGTCTCTTGACGACCTGTACCAGGGTCTCGGCGGCCACCTCCTGTGGCGCAACCTTCGCGAACTGGAAAAATCCCTCCAGCGGCGGGGCGTGCGCTTCTCGCTCATCGACAGCGAGGTCCTGTGCGGCCGGTTGGTTTCTGAGTACGTGGCCGTGAAGCAGAGGCAGGCCCTATGATCATCGACCTCCAGAAATTCATCACCGAGGAGAAACACTCCTGGAAAGAGCTTGAGGCCGTGCTCGACGCGCTCGAGAACGACCCGGAGCGCCGGATGGACCTGGAGCACGCAAAGCGGTTCCACTACCTGTATCAGCGGACGTCCGCGGACCTCGCGAAGATCGCGACGTTCGCGTCCGACCCGGAGACCCACCGCTATCTCGAGTCCCTGGTAGGCCGCGCGTACGGCGAGGTGCATGAGACCCGGGACACGCCGCACCGGTTTGCCCCGCTCCGGTGGCTTAGGGAGACCTTTCCCCGGACGTTCCGCCGGCACATACGGGCGTTCCTCCTGTCGCTCGCGATCACCCTGGCCGGGATCGCGTTCGGCGGGGCGTCCGTGGGTCTCGATCCTGACGCCAAGGAGGTCCTGCTGCCGTTCCCTCATCTTCAGGGGAGCCCGTCCGAGCGCGTGGCTGCCGAGGAAAAGGCGACCAGGGACCGGCTGAAGGGCGTCAAGATGACCGGGGCCGCATGGTATATGACCCACAACACCAAAGTGAGCATCTTCACCATGGCCCTGGGCGTGACCTGGGGCGTGGGCACGGTGATCATGCTGTTCTACAACGGCGTGATCCTCGGCGCGGTGGCGCTGGACTACGTGCGGGCAGGGCAGTCCACATTCCTCCTTGCGTGGCTGTCGCCCCACGGCGTGATCGAGATCCCGGCGCTCCTCCTTGCCGGTCAGACCGGGCTGGCGCTGGCTGCCGCGCTCATCGGCAGAGGCAGCCGTCAGTCGCTCCGGATGCGGCTCAGGGAGGTCTCCGGCGACCTTGTCATCCTCGGCGCCGGCGTGGCGCTCATGCTGGTCTGGGCCGGGTTCATCGAGGCGTTCATCTCCCAGTACCATGAGCCGGTGCTCCCGTATTCGTTCAAGATCGGCTTCTCCCTGGTCGAACTCTTCCTCCTCGTCCTGTACCTCGGCGTATCAGGGGCGAACGAGACGAAGGCTTTGCAGAGAAAGGACGGGCATGAGAGACGCAGACGCGGCTGATCCGGCGAACGGGGACCGGGCAACGCAGAGGGAGAAGACCGGCACCCTCCTCATCCGTACACCCGAGGGCATCGTCTTTTCCCTGCTCCTCGCGGGGCCGGTGACCCGGTTCCTCGCGTGGGGGATCGACTTCGCCTGCATCGTAGCGGCGTCGGGCGTGGCCGGCGCGGCGCTCGGGCTTGCGGGCGTCATCAGCCCGGATTTTTCCCGCGCGCTCACGGTCCTGGCGTACTTTTTTATCTCCATCGGGTACGGGATCGCGGCGGAATGGTACTGGCGCGGGCAGACCATCGGGAAGCGGATCTTGCGGCTCCGGGTGATGGACGCTCAGGGACTCCGGCTCCAGCCCAGCCAGGTCGTGATCCGCAACCTCATGCGCTTCGTGGACACCCTGCCGGCGCTTTACGCGGTCGGCGGGATCGCGTGCCTCGTGGGCCGTCGCAGCCAGCGCCTGGGAGACATCGCCGCGAATACCATTGTCGTCCGGAACCCGAAGGTCGCGGACCCGGACCTGGAGCAGCTCCTGGCCGGAAAGTACAATTCCCTTCGCGAATACCCGCACCTTGCCGGCCGCCTGCGACAGCGCGTGACGCCCCGGGAGGCGGGGATCGCGGTGCAGGCCCTGCTGCGGCGGGATGAACTCGACCCCGATGCGCGGGTGGAACTCTTCCGGGAGGTCGCCGCGCATTTCCGCTCCCTTGTCGAGTTCCCGGAAGAGGCCGTGCACGGGGTAGCGGACGAGCAGTTCGTGCGCAATGTCGTGGACATCGCGCTCTCTGCGAAGCCGGGCGGGAAGCAGGCTGTCTCGAAATCGTAACCGCCGCGACTATCTTAGGGAACGGTAAGGAGCCAGACCGAAGTAATTAAGATGTTGATAATTTTCCTCTCATAATGACGGCGGAGCTCGTCGCTGTTTTGAAAAACGAAAAAAGGCGGGCAGAAGATGGGGAAGATTTTACTGATCGACGATGATACGGCGTTTTTGAAGCTGCTCGAGGAGTACGTGGAGGAACGGTTTCCCGGACTCCATGTCCTGACCTGTAATGACCCGATAAAATGCCTGGCCTCCATCACCGATGACCTCGATCTCATGCTCGTCGACCTGGAGATGCCCGGCCTGGACGGCGCCAAGGTCCTTTCCTACGCCATTTCCAAGGGAGTGGACAAGAACCGGATCATCATCCTCTCGGGTCGCGATGCCGACTATCTGCACGAACGGTTTCCGATGGGCAGTTGCCTGGCCGTGCTGAACAAATACGAGGGCCGCCAAAAAAAGGTCCTTGATATGATCCTCTCTGCACTGGAGCGGAAAAGCCCGGCAGGGGAGAATGCTTGCAGGCCCCCATCGGGATCGTAACGGGCAGCAGATGATCGTGGATGCGGCGCCGCAGTTCAGAACGGTATGGGGTCACCCGCATATGGTTCCCTATCAAGGGTCCCGTAATCCCTGACCTGAAACTTCTGCAGCATGGGCCCAACATTTTCTCCGTAGCGCCCGTACAGGCCCCTTTTTTCCTCTACAGAAGGTCTGAACAATATCACCACAAAAAAAACTTTTTTAAAAAATCGCTTGCTATTTTCAAATGGAGTGTATATACTTTTAGAAAATCGCAGTAAAACTGCCTTCCCGGCAGTGAAAAATTCACATTTCATTATATTAAGGAGGAAAGTTTATGGCAAAAGCCATGACGAAGTCTCAGATTGCGGATGCTCTTGCGAAGAAGGTGGACCTTAAGAAGAAAGTAGCAGTGCAGTTCCTGGAAGAATTGGCAGCGCTGGCCTACAAGGAGGCAAAGAACGCCTTCACGCTCCCGGGGCTCGGCAAGCTCGTGCTGGTGAACCGCAAGGCCCGCATGGGCCGGAACCCCCAGACCGGCGAGGCCATCAAGATCCCGGCAAAGAAGGTCGTGAAGTTCCGCGTTGCCAAGGCCGCAAAAGAGGCGATCCTCGGAAAGAAATAGTTTCACTCTTCAAGATATCATAAGGCTCATTAAAAGGCATCCCGGATAGTTGGGATGCCTTTTGTGTCTCAGGTACAAAATCCGCCACAAAGACACTAAGGCGCGAAGACACCAAGAAAGCAATGGAAAAGTCAAATTTCAAAATGCAAAATGCAAAATTATGGAAATAACTCTCTTCATCCTTTATCCTCTGGCGCTCTATCGAACGAGGCTCATCCTCGCGGCGCTGGCGCTTCACGCAGCGCTCATTGCCGCGTCGGCCGTGAAGTACGGCAGGATTCCGCTCATCGGCCTCCACGACACGCTCGGCTTTCTCGCCTTCTCCATCGGCGCGGCCTACCTGATCTTCGGCTGGAAGCGTCTGCGCGATTGGTATTCATACATTACGATCCCGCTCATTCTGCTCTTGCTCGCCGGTTCGCTCGCCGCGCCCCAGATGCACGGGCCGCTGCCGCCGGTGCTCAAGACCCTCTGGTTCGAGCTCCATGTGATCCTGTCATTCGTCGCCTATGCCCTCTTCGCTCTCGGCGCGGTCTTCGGCGTCCTTTTCCTCATGCATGGCCGGAAGGAGGACGAAGCGGATCAATACCGGAACCTTTTGCTCGGGTACGTCCTCTTCTCCATTGCCATGATCTTCGGCGGCATCTGGGCCTACTACGCCTGGGGCACGTACTGGCTCTGGACGCCGAAGGAGCTCTGGACCACCATCGTCTGGTTCTGGTATGGCCTGTATCTTCACGCGCGGCTCGTCCGCGGCTGGTCCGGCCGCAGCGTCGTGTGGCTGGGGATCATCGGCTTCGTGATCGTGATGTTCACCTATGCAGGAGTGGGGCTCTTGATGAAGAGCTCCCATGAGTTTTGATATGGACCGAGCCGACCATGTCGGCGTAGGCAAGGCATGAGCGCCTGGGTCCAAAAAACGGCAACTCGGTTGCCTTGGTCCAAACAATGAAAACTTTCTTCCTCTCTCTCAAAACAACGGTCTGGACGCTCCTGGCGCTCGTCTGCCTGTTCTTCATCGGCTCCTCCATGATGCCGACGCACCGGGAGATCTTTGGCCCCATGAACGACCGCCTCCTCTTCCACTGGATCGGCGACATGGCTTCGGAGCAGGTATGGCTCACGTGGTGGTTTTTCGGCGCCCTTGCCGCCCTCGTGCTGCTCACGATCAACACCATCGTCTGCAGCCTCCAGGCGATCAAGGGCAGATGGTCCCGGAAGGATTTTCTCCTTCGCATCGCGCCCCAGGTGGTGCATATGGGGTTTCTCTTCATGCTGCTTGCGCACCTGCTCGGTGCCGGCTGGGGCTATAAACTTTCGGGCATGTTGGCCGAGGGAATGATGGCCACGGGGCTGCCGGAGAACCGTGCGCTCTATCTCCGGGAACTCCGCGCCGAGGCCGACGCCTCAGGCTTTCCCAGGGGCTGGTCCGCAGAGGTATTTCTTTATGAAAACAACCAGCCTGTGAAGATCGGCTCGCTCGGGCCGAACAGGCCGCTTTTCTATAAAGGAATGGGAATTTACCTGAAGAGCTTCGAGCTGCAACCCCGTCCCGCCGCGCTTCTCCTGGTGGCAAAGGACCCCGGAGCAATCTGGGCGCTCGCGGGAGGGATTCTGTTCATCCTGGGCTCGGTGACGCTCCTCGTGTTGAAGTGGAAAAAGGCGTAATATAACCACGGAGACACGGAGGGCATCGGGAAAAATAAATCTGCAGATTTCACAGATTTATAAGAAATCAGATTCAGGGCTTAATCGTAAGACCTTAATCTGCGTCATCTGCGAAATCTGTGGATGCGCTTTTCTCCGTGTCTCCGTGCCTCCGTGGTAAAATTCTCTATGACCAAGCGCGTTCTTGTAGCCATGAGCGGCGGCGTTGACAGTTCTCTTACCGCCGCGCTCCTCCTGCGGCAAGGCTTCGCAGTCGAAGGCGTCACCATGAAACTGGCGTCAGGGCTTTGCTGCGACATTGCCTCTGCCCAGGCCGTCTGCAGCCACCTCGACGTTCCCCATCGCGTGATCGACGTACAAGAGGCCTTTTCCCAGAATATTATCGAAAACTTTGTCTCCGAATACCGTCACGGCCGCACGCCGAACCCCTGCATCAAGTGCAACGACCTCATCAAGTTTCATCTGCTTTTGTCCTTCGCCCGCGAAAATGGTTTCGACTTTCTCGCCACCGGCCACTATGCCCGTATCGAACACGATCCGGCAACAGACCGTTTTCTCCTGAAGAAAGGCATCGACGCCGGCAAAGACCAGAGCTACTTCCTGTACCGCTTGACCCAGGACCAGCTCGCGCACGTGCTCTTTCCCCTGGGAGGGATGAAAAAAACAGAAGTGCGCGAACAGGCAAGGACGCTCAACCTCCCTGCTGCGGAGCGGCCCGAGAGCCAGGAGATCTGCTTCGTCCCGGACAATAACTACCGCGCATTTCTGAAGGAACATGCACCCGAGATCCTCAAACCCGGAGAAATCATCATGACCGACGGGAAGGTCGTGGGAAAGCACAACGGCATCGCCTTCTTCACCGTGGGACAGCGAAGAAAGCTCGGCGTCGCCGCAGGAGAACGGCTTTACGTCACCAGGATCGAACCGGAAAAGAGCAGGGTCATTCTCGGAAAGCTGTCCGAGCTCCAGACAAAGGAGACCGCGGTGTCTCAGCCGCACTTCATCCCCTTCGATGAGCTGAAAACTCCCCTGCACGTCACCGCTAAAATACGCTACCGCTCGCCCTTCGTGCCTGCGAAGATCGAGCCCGCAGGACCAGGCCGCGTCCAGGTCATATTCGACAAGCCCGTTGCCGGCGTCTGTCCCGGCCAGGCAGCGGTGTTCTATGAAGGGGATAGGGTTGTCGGGGGAGGGGTAATTGAAGTGTGAGCACAAGCCCGCCCTGCGCCGGATCGGTCAAAAATCCAGCGGGCTTTTCGCTTCCTTGACCGTCCTGCTCGGACTTTGCATCGGGCGGTGAATATATCGCGCGGAAATCGAGAAAGTATCGGAGCCATTTCCGATAATCATTCCGAAGATTCGCCACAACTGATTTTTGCTCCATCATGGCATCGAAATTTTTCAGAAATTTCGTCAGGGACAGGGAGCATATCGATGGTTCCTTTTTAATTTGGATATTACGTTTTTTCGGAATATCTAATTTGAAATATTATATGGATATATCTCGTCAACGTCAAAGCAATATTCTTTTCAACCTCTTGATAAATAAATATTCTCATGCTATAGTCCCGTTTATATAATATTTTGTTAATTTAGGATAGACCTAATCAGTCGGGTTTCGCGTTGCTCTACGAAATATAGAACCGCGGGTGCGGTGCGCAAACCGGCCCCGGCCATTTCAGTGGTCTCAAACGCTTTTAATGCCTTCTTCTAGGGCATCCATAGCTTCCCGTATCTTCTTTAGCAACAACTCATTTTCTTTTACCATTTCATTATTAAGTTCTTTGATAGCCAGATTTTCAAGCCATTCAGCATACTGTTTCCAATCCTCGGGATAGGGTTCTATAACAACGTCAGTTTCTGCTTGAAAACGTAATCGTAATTTTTCCTTGCTTTCTTCCATACGACCTCCATTTCTTTCAGGTTAATTAATTGTCTTAAAGTGAAATATATTCACTAGTAAAGAATAATATTGCTTTCTAAGCTAATTAATTATAAGTTTAGTCTATGTAAATGTCAAGTCGGATATTGTATCATTTCGGCTATGACATTAAAACAATTTCTCATAAAATTTGGTAAAGAAATTAAGAAGGCAAGAATCGACAAAGATATTTCGCAAGAAGCTTTGGCTGAGAAAGCGGGGCTACACGTTACGTTTTTGAGCAGGATTGAAAATGGCAAAGCGAACATCTCTCTAGATTCGGTGTTGAAACTGGCAAATGCTTTGAATATTGAGGTATGCGAATTATTTAAATTTAAATAAATCTCATTTCAAGAAGATATTGCAGGGAAGACTTAACCATCGCTTCGAGAGGTTTGCTGAAAACCGCGCCCCTCAAGCGAAGCGGTTGGAATCAGAATACATGGACAAATTAATCAAAAGAACCTGGCGTCATTACGACAAATTTGCAAAAAACGAGCATATTGTAAAGCGTTCGATCCCTATACTTTATTTTGGTGATTTAGAAGCATATCGCAAATCAAAACATCGAATAATTACAGTTGGGCTTAATCCATCGATGAAGGAGTTTCCTTCCGATTTGCAGCGATTTAAAATATCTAGAAATAAAACCATTTACATCAACTCTCTTAATGATTATTTTAAGAACAAACCTTATAAGTGGTTTAAGTCATACAAACATATTTTATCTGGCTTGGATGCCAGTTATTACCCTAACGATACTGTATCGTCAACTGCGTTACATACTGACCTGTGTACTCCCATCGCTACAAATCCTGCATGGACAGAGTTAGTTAAATCAAGAAAGGACATCGCAGAGGACCTGGTTTCTGAAGGGTGTAAAATATGGTCTCGCTTGATGGAGTGTTTAAAACCTCATGCTATTATTTGCTCTATAGCGGAGCAGCATTTACGGAGATTGAATATAAAAGACAAGAAAGAGATACATCGCATTAAAAACAAAAAAGACGGGACTCCGAGGAAAAAGCCCTATATTTTTGAAGCTTACACAATCAGCTTTAATACTGGACATACATCTTTTTTGTTTTTTGGTCAGGCAGCTAATACACCTTTTGGCTCTTTATCAAATGAAGACAAAACCAAACTAGGTAAATCCATATCGAAGATACTGAACAACAAGTTTCGAGGGTCGAGCAGAGAAGTGCGCAAACCATTATCTTGAACCAACCTGCGGCCACAGCGACGCGCCAAAGGGCGGCGGTCATTCGCCCGACTGCCATTGTACCGTACGGGGTCGGACCAAGACAACCATTTGAAATATTTTGATAATGACGATAAAATTGCCTTATTTATGGCCTTAGAGTGATGTTTTTGACAAGCAAATCGTCCTTTCAAGAAGAACAAGATATGCCAAGAGCGAATCGGCATTACATTCCCGGCTATGTTTGGCACATCACGCACCGCTGCCATAAAAAAGAATTCCTGCTAAAGTTTGCCAGGGACCGCCGGTTATGGCTTCAGTGGCTATTCGAAGCCAGAAAACGCTATGGCCTCAGTGTGCTGAACTATATGGTGACCTCCAACCACATCCATCTTCTGGTCAGAGACAACGGTGAACGAGACGTTATCTCAAACTCAGTGCAACTGTTCGCAGGAAGGATGGGGCAGGAGTACAATCAAAGAAAGAATCGGAAAGGGGCGTACTGGGAAGACCGTTATCATGCAACTGCCGTGGAAACGGACAAGCATTTGCTCCAATGCATGATTTACATCGACATGAACATGGTTCGCGCCGGGGTTGTGAAGCACCCCTCTGAGTGGCCTTTTAGCGGATACAATGAAATCCAAGCCCCGCGAGAGCGATATGCGTTACTCGACTATGAAGGACTAAAAGAACTTCTCAACGTTAAGGCCATGGGTGATCTTGCCGGTGCCTATCGGGGATGGATTGAGGATGCACTCGTCAGGGGTGACCGCGGCAGGGATGGGAAGTGGACGGAAAGCGTAGCGGTGGGCAGCGCGTCATTTGTAAACGAGACGAAGGAAAAACTTGGTAATGCCGGGAAAGGTCGTGAGGGAATCGGAGCGGATGGGAGCTATGAGTTGAGAGAAACACCAGCGCCCTATCACTTTGGGCCACGAAAATGACTGTTTAAGGCCTCAAAACGTCTATTTTTGGAGCGATACCATTTGAATATCAGGAGCTTGGCTTGGTCCGACCCGGCATGCGGCATGAGCCCGGCATGAGCCGGCATGAGCGGCATGAGGCATGGCGCCGGCATGGCGCCGGCATGGCGCATGGGCGGCATGGGGCATGGGCG
>ERZ1292625.309-Hain-H41-01um-R1-309-length-79269-cov-24_pt1 | contig 79269 bp, 73 predicted proteins | sample MGYA00564400_ERZ1292625 | MGnify/ENA primary metagenome ERZ1292625 (study PRJEB36523, sample SAMEA6512639) | groundwater metagenome | collected 2019-01-08 | study: AquaDiva: Metagenomics assemblies of 32 groundwater samples | reverse complement strand
CCGTGGTAAAAACTTGACTCAAAATTCAAGATGTCAGTCTGTAAAGTACTTTAATCATTGGGTGTGATTATGACAAGCAAACAGATTACCGGCGCGGAAATACTCCTCGAATGCCTGAAGTGCGAGAAGGTTGATACCATCTTCGCCTATCCGGGCGGCGTGGTGCTCAAGATCTTCGACGTCCTCTTCGACCAGAAGGACATCCGCTACATCCTGCCGCGTCACGAGCAGGGCGGGGTGCACATGGCCGACGGCTATGCCCGCTCCACGGGCAGGGTCGGCGTCGCCCTGGTCACCTCCGGCCCGGGCGCCACGAACGTGGTGACGGCCCTTGCCACGGCGTACATGGACTCCATTCCCATCGTGGTGCTCACGGGCCAGGTTCCCACGGCGCTCATCGGCAATGACGCGTTCCAGGAAGCGGACATCGTGGGCATTACCCGGCCGTGCACCAAGTACAACTTCCTCGTGAAGGACGTGAACGAGCTCGCCCAGACCATCAAGGAGGCCTTCTACATCGCCTCCACGGGACGGCCGGGGCCGGTGCTCGTCGACCTGCCCCGTGACGTGGTGACGGCAAAGGCGGAATTCCACTATCCCGAGAAGGTGAAGATCAGGAGCTATAACCCCACGGTCACGGGCAATCCGCGCCAGATCAAGCAGGCGGCCGAAGCCATTGCCGCGGCAAAGAAGCCGGTGGCGTATATCGGCGGCGGAGTGATCCTGTCCGGCGCCGCGAACGAGATCCTGGAGTTCGCCGAGATCACGAAGATCCCGGTGACCCATACGCTGATGGGAATCGGCGGGTTCCCGGGCACGCACCCCCTGTCCCTGGGCATGCTCGGGATGCACGGCACCTACTACGCCAATATGGCGATCCACAATTCGGACCTCATCATCGCCATCGGCGCACGGTTCGACGACCGGGTGACCGGCAAGGTCGAAGGGTTTGCGCCCGACGCCAAGATCATCCACATCGATGTCGATCCCACCTCGATCCGGAAGAACGTGCGCGTGGACATCCCGGTCGTGGGCGACGTGAAGCACGTGATGGTGGAGCTGAACAGGGAAGTCCGCGCCATCAAGGAGCCCTGGGACGCCATCCGCAAAAGCTGGCTCAAGCAGATCGAGGCGTGGCGCGAAGAGCGCCCGCTGTCCTACGAGCACGCCGATGATATCATCAAGCCCCAATTCGTGATCGAAAAGATCTATGAAATAACGGGCGGCGACGCCATCATCGCCACCGACGTGGGGCAGCACCAGATGTGGGCCGCCCAGTTCTATAAGTTCGAGAAGCCGCGGATGTGGCTCTCCTCCGGCGGCCTCGGCACCATGGGGTACGGGTTCCCGGCGGCCATCGGCGCCAAGGTGGCGCACCCCGAAAAGACCGTGTTCAGCATCTCCGGAGACGGCAGCATCCAGATGAACATCCAGGAACTGGGCACGGCCGTGGAGAACAACATCCCCGTGAAGGTGGCGATCCTGAACAACCGGTACCTCGGCATGGTGCGGCAGTGGCAGGAGCTGTTCTACGGCGAGCGGTATTCATCCACCGACCTGGGGAGCACGCCGGACTTCGTCAAGCTTGCCGAGGCCTACGGGGCGGTGGGGCTGCGCGCGGAGAAGCCTTCCGAAGTCGCCGCGGTGCTCAAGGAGGCGCTCAAGGTCAAGAAGCCCGTGTTCATGGACTTCGTCATCGACCGGTATGAAAAGGTCTTCCCCATGGTGCCTGCGGGCGCGTCCATCAATGAGATGATCTTCGGCGAGGAAAAGAAGAAAGAGGAAAAGAGGCTCAAGGCGGTGAAGTAAATGTGGACCAAGCCGACCGTGTCGGCGTCAAGTACGGCAACACACCCTGCATTCGCGCTTTGCACTCATAAACGCTGGGCGCAGGCGGTTGCCTCGATCCAAAAGGTGAGTAGATGAAACATATCATATCAGTGCTGGTGGAAAACAAATTCGGCGTGCTGTCGCGGGTATCGGGGCTGTTCAGCGGCAGGGGATTCAATATTGAGACGATCTCCATCGGCCCCACGCTCGACCCTTCGATTTCCCAGATGACCATCGTGACCACGGGCGACGAACGCATCCTCGAACAGATCATCAAGCAGCTCAACAAGCTCATTGACGTCATCAAGGTCACGGACTTTGCCGAGAAGGAGTTCGTGGAGCGGGAGATGTGCCTCATCAAGGTCAATGCGCCTGCCGAGCACCGGGGCGAGGCGCTCCGGATCGCCGATATCTTCCGCGCCCGCGTGGTGGACTCGACGATCAAGACCTATACCTTTCAGGTTACGGGCGATGAGAAAAAGATCGAGGCGTTCATCGAGCTGCTGCGCCCCATCGGCATCAAGGAGATCGTCCGTACCGGCAAAGTGGCGATCACCCGCGAGTAATGCGGAATGCGGATTTTAGAATGAAAACCAAAAAGGTAAAAACTATGAAACGATCGGTCTTGTTCGGTATCGTAACAGCTTTTGCGGCCATCCTCCTCTCGGCCTGCGCGGAAAAGGGTCCCGTGCCGTTGGACATCGGGTATCGCCCTCTTGCGGACGTCGCTGCCGGGACCCCGAAGGTCGTGGTCGGCGTGAGCCCCTTCAAGGATGACCGTGGCAAGGCCGCGTCCGTTCTGGGCAGGAGAGTGATCGCTTCGACAGGGCTGGAGAACGAGCTCGTAGTGCAGGGCACGGTGGCGGACCTCGTGGCGTCTCGGCTCAAAGACGCGCTCAAGGCGCGCGGCATCACCGTGAAGGACGTGCCGGCCTGGGACATGACCGCCGAAAACATCAAGGCTGACGGCGTGGACATCGTCATCGGCGGAGAGATCAAAACGCTCTGGGTGGAGGCCCTATCCAAGCTGCTGAATGCCAATACCAGGGCGGACGTCCAACTCCGGGTCTCCGCGGCGGACACGGCTGAAAAGAAGGTCTTCCGCACGCTCGAGCTCAACAGCAAGCTCGAGCGCCAGGACATCGCCTTCTCGTTCACGCAGGTGGAAATCGTCCTCTCCGAGGCGCTTTCCGGCGCTCTTGACCAGCTCCTGAATGACGAAGAGTTCAAGAAGAGAATAAAATAACAGATACACGATCCAGGATGCATGACAACAGCATGTTCTCGTCTTGCATCCTGCATCATGGATCATGCATCATTTCTTTGAAGAAAGGGGACACAATGAAAGTTTACTACGACAAGGACGCCGACCAGGGCCTGCTCAAGGGCAAGAAGGTGGCGGTGATCGGCTACGGGAGCCAGGGCTTTGCCCACTCGAACAACCTCAAGGACAGCGGCGCCGATGTCATGGTGGGCCTCCGCAAGGGGAGCAAATCCTGGGAAAAGGCCGCGGGCGCGGGGCTCAAGGTCGTTGAAGTGGCCGAGGCCGCGAAGGCGGCCGATATCATCATGGTCCTGGTGCCGGACGAACTTCAGGGGGGGATGTACAAGAAAGACATCGAAGCGAACATCAAGAAAGGGGCCTATCTGGCTTTTGCCCACGGCTTCAATATCCACTTCGGCCAGATCGTTCCCCGCGAGGATGTGAACGTGTTCATGACAGCGCCCAAGAGTCCCGGTCACCTGGTCCGTTCCCAGTATACCAAGGGTGAAGGCGTCCCGGGCCTCATCGCCGTTCACCAGGACCCTTCGGGGAACACCAAGGATGTGGCCCTGGCATACGCCTCGGCGATCGGGTGCGCGCGCGCGGGCGTCATCGAGACCACCTTCCGTGAGGAGACCGAGACCGATCTCTTCGGCGAACAGGCGGTGTTGTGCGGCGGGGCCACGGCGCTCATCCAGGCGGGCTACGAGACGCTCGTCGAGGCCGGCTACGCGCCGGAAATGGCCTATTTTGAATGCCTGCACGAGCTCAAGCTCATCGTGGACCTGATCTACGAGGGCGGCATCTCGAACATGCGCTATTCCATCAGCAACACCGCGCAGTACGGCGACCTTACCCGCGGGCCGAGGATCGTTACCGAGGAGACCAAGAAGGAGATGAAGAAGATCCTGGGCGAGATCCAGTCGGGCCAGTTCGCCAAGGAGTGGATGCTCGAGAACATGGCGAACAAGCCGACGTTCAACGCCCTTACGAAGAAGGGCCAGGCCCATCCGATCGAAGAGGTCGGCGACCGCCTGCGGAAGATGATGCCCTGGCTGCAGAAGGGCAAGCTGGTCGATAAAAGCAAGAACTAATCTCAAAGAAGATTTGCCACGAAGTCACGAAGACACGAAGTATAAATCCAGGGGAAAGAATTTAAAAGTTTGAATTTCTTAGTGCCTTAGTGCCTTTGTGGCGGGTAAGGTTTTTATTGATTATGATGAAAAACTACGGAATACCCGTTGCCTCGGAAGGTTGGCCGTTCATTATTCCGCTGACCCTGCTGACGGCGCTTCTCTTTGTGCAGGGCTGGAAGAATGCCGGCGCTGTCTCGCTCGTGCTCACGCTCTTCGTCCTGTTCTTTTTTCGCGACCCCGAGCGCACCATACCCCAGGGCAAGGGGATCGTGGTCTCTCCCGCCGACGGCAGGGTGATCGTGATCAAGGACGTGTACGAGCCCACCTACCTCAAGCAGGACGTGAAGCAGATCAGCATCTTCCTGTCCGTGTTCAACGTACACGTGAACCGTGCGCCCTTCGGGGGCTCCGTCGAGGCCGTGAAATATAACCCCGGCAAATTCCACGTTGCCTCGGCGGACAAGGCCTCGCTCGATAACGAGCAGACGGCCGTGGTGATCGCGAACGGCAAGGACAAGATCCTGGTGAAGCAGATCGCCGGGCTCATCGCCAGGCGCATCGTGTGCTATGCAAAGCCGGGGGACACGCTCAAGACGGGAGAACGCTACGGCCTCATCCGCTTCGGCTCGCGGGTCGACCTGTTCCTGCCGAAAAGCGCCGAGCTCAGGGTCAAGGTGGGCGACCGGATCAAAGGCGCGCGGGACGTCATCGGGGTGCTCAAATGAGAAAGGGCATCTACATCCTCCCGAATCTGATGACGCTCACGAGCATGTTCTTCGGGTTCTACTCCATTGCGGCCTCGTTCAATTCGGAATATACCACCGCGGCATGGGCCATCCTGGCCGCCTCCGTCTTCGACGTGCTCGACGGGTGGGTGGCGAGGATCACGCATACCGCGACGCGCTTCGGGATCGAGATCGACTCCCTTGCGGACGTGATCTCCTTCGGCGTGGCGCCCGGCATCCTGGTGTACAGCTGGGCGCTGCGGTCCTTCGGCCGCATCGGGTGGACGGGGGCGTTCTTCCTCGTGGCCTGCGCCGCGCTCCGGCTCGCCCGCTTCAACGTCCAGATGGGCAGTACGGAGAAAAAACACTTTACGGGCATGCCCACGCCGGCGGCTGCCCTGATGATCGCCACGACCGTGCTGGCCTATGATGAGCTCCTCGAGATCCTGCGGAACCTCCAGCTCCCCTGGCTGGCCGATGCGGTCAGCGCGGATTACTGGATCCTGGCGCTCACGTTCACTCTGGCCGGCCTCATGGTGAGCAATATTACCTATCACAGCCTGAAGGAGGCCAACCTGAAGGAGCGCCGGCCTTTCGGTCTCCTTGTTGTCATTGCGGCGCTTCTCGCGGTCGTGGCCTACCATCCCGCCCTCGTGCTGTTCCTCATCATCCTCTCCTATGTCCTCGCGGGCATCGGCGAGGCGCTCTTCGGACTTCTGAGAAGACGGAAGGCCACCGCTTCGTAAGATATTCAGCGATTGAGGGATTAAGATATTAAGCAGTCAGCCTTCGATTCCCTAAATGTCTTAATATCTCAATATCTATTTTCACCCTTCATGTGTTAGGATGCGGAGGACACTATGAGCAGGACCATCAAAATATTCGATACCACGCTCCGCGACGGTGAGCAGTCCCCGGGCGCGAGCATGAACGTCGAGGAGAAGATCACCCTCGCAAAGCAGCTCGCCCGGCTGGGGGTGGACATCATCGAGGCCGGGTTCGCCATCAGCTCGCCCGGCGACTTCGAGGCCATCAAACGGATCGGCGCCGAAGTGGAAGGGCCGGTGATCTGCAGTCTCGCACGGGCGAAAAAGGAAGACATCGACCGCGCCTGGGAAGCGCTCAAGGACGCGCCGAAGAAACGTATCCACACCTTCCACTCGACGTCCGATATCCATTTGAAGCATCAGTACCGGATTTCGCGCGAGGAAGCGCTCAAGCGTTCCGTGGACATGGTCACGCATGCCCGGTCCTACGTGGAGGACGTGGAGTTCTCGCCCATGGATGCCACGCGGACCGATGTGACATACCTCCTTGAGGTGGTGGAAGCCGTGATCGCGGCAGGCGCTTCGACCGTGAACATTCCCGATACGGTGGGCTATGCCATGCCCGAGGAGTTCGGCGCGCTCATTAAAGAGATCAAGACCAGGGTCAAAAATATCGATAAGGCTACGATCTCCGTTCACTGCCACAATGACCTTGGCTTGGCTGTCGCGAATGTGCTCTCTGCCATCCGGAACGGCGCGACACAGGTGGAGTGCACCATCAACGGCATCGGCGAGCGGGCAGGCAACTGCTCTTTGGAAGAGGTGGTGATGGCGCTGCGTACGAGGAAGGATTTCTTTAACGCCGATACCGGAATCCACAGCGAGGAGATCATCCGCTCGAGCAGGCTCGTGACGAAGATCACGGGCATTCAGGTGCAGCCGAACAAGGCGATCGTGGGCGCGAATGCGTTCGCGCATGAATCCGGAATCCACCAGGACGGGCTCTTGAAGGAACGGACTACCTATGAGATCATGCGGCCGGAGTCCATCGGTCTGGTGAAAACGAATCTTGTTCTGGGCAAGCACTCAGGCAGGCACGCCTTCCGCGACCGGCTCAAGGAGATCGGGTACGAGCTTTCGGACGAGGACCTGAACAGGGCCTTCGAGCGGTTCAAGCGGCTTGCGGACCAGAAGAAAGAGGTCTTCGATGAAGACCTTGAAGCAATCATCTCGGACGAAGTGCAGCATATTAAGGAAGTCTATATCCTGAAAAGCCTCCGGGCCGAAAGCGGCACGGGCGTTACACCCACGGCCACGGTGGAGATGGAGATTAACGGCAAATCCGACAAGCAGACGGGCCACGGCGACGGTCAGGTGGATGCGGTGTACAAGACGATCGCCGCCATCACCAATACAAAGAGCAAGCTTGACGCCTATCTCGTCAAGGGCATCACCGGCGGCACGGACGCTCTCGGTGAGGTGACAGTGAAGCTCGAGGAAGGCGGCAAGAAGGCCACCGGCCACGGCGCGGACACGGACATTATTGTCGCCAGCGCCAAGGCGTACGTGAATGCCTTGAACAAGCTGGAGTACTGGAAGAAGGGGAAGGGGAAAAGCTGATTTTCCGCCGCGAATTGACGCGAATGAACAAAGCGTAGTCATGTTGTCATTCTGAGCGAAGCGAAGAATCCCGCATCTGACCCACTAATCACATGGCCCCCCTTGCGGGGCCATTTTTTTAAGAAACGATCAGAGAACGGTAATCCCGGAGAATAACTTCAGGATCGGCAGCGGCAATGACGCTGATAGATTAATAGGTGACTCTGTGTTCCTGCGTAAAAAATCCCTGCCTCTCCTGCGGCGTGAACCACAGGAGGGGCAGGTCATGCCTGCTTTCGATTTTTTCTACCGACAGGAGATTCAGCGTCTCCCGTTCTCAAGAGTCAGTTTGAGCCCTTTCCGACCCCTCACTTCAACGTCCTACGGCTCAAACTCCACGTCGACCTGGCCGTACATGTACGTCGTTATCGTATTCGTGGGCCGCCCGTTGCCGGACAGCCACGTTGAACCGGTGATTGTGACGTCTTCGTACGTCTGGGGGAACGTCGAAATTCCGTACCGATAGCTCCCGCCGCCCCCCCCCAGATAGACGGCCACCGTGTAAGTCGTCCCGGCCGTCACGGAGACCGGAGATATTCCCACATAGCTCCAGGCGTTGGAGGAGGTCACCGGCGCCTGGGCGAGCAGCGTTCCCGTGGCGGTGTCCCAGAGAGAGACGGTCTTCGCGCCGTTGAAATACCCGCCTAGTCTCGAAATGGTCCCATTTCTCGCCGGTATGAAATGATATCCCATCGTATAATCCCAGGCGATATCCGTTACCAGCGTGCCGTTCTCGTTGTTCATCCACGGCGTCTGACTGCTGTCGGGGACAAACCCGATGTCCATCTGGCCGTACATGTTGTAAGCATAGTCGATGGTAGGTCTTCCGTTCCCGACGAGCCATGTCGTGCCTTCAATGGTGATGTCTCCATAGGTCTGCGGCAATGCGGTGATGCTGTATCGATAGCTTCCGCCGCTTCCGGCCAGATAGACGGCCACGGTATAGGTCGTCCCGGCCGTTACGCGCACGGGATCGATATTGGCATACCCCCAACCGTTGGCTGACGACACCGTTGCCTGTGCGAGCAGGGCGCCTGTGGATTTGTTCCAGAGATAAACCGTTTTGGTCCCGTTGAAATATCCGCCGAGCCACGTGATGGTGCCGCTTCGCTTGGGCGTAAAGTGGTATCCCATGGTGTAATCCCAGGCAATATCCGTTACGAGTGTGCCGTTCTCATTTCGCTTCCAGGGCGTCTGGCCGGAGAAGGCGGAGAAACCGACGTCGACCTGGCCGTACATTATGGATGCATAATTATTGGTCGGCCGGCCGTTGCCGAAAAGCCACGCAGAGCCTTCGATTGTGATGTCCCCGTAGGTCTGCGGAAATGCGGCAATGCCGGACCGATAGCTTCCGCCGCTCCCTCCCAGGTAGACGGCCACGGTATAGGTGACGCCGGCGTTTAAGAGCACGGGGTCGATATCAACAGAGCTCCAGTTGTTGCTCGACGTTACGTTCTGCTGTGCCAGCAGTTCACCGGTCGCCTTATTCCAGAGCGAGACGGTTTTGGCGCCGTTGAAATACCCGCTGAGCCTCGTGATCTGTCCGTCTTTACGAGGGGTAAAGTTGTATCCCATGGTGTAATCCCATGCGATATCGGTCACGAGCGTGCCGTTCTCGTTCGTGAGCCACGGCGTCTGCACGGAAGCCGGCACATAGCCGAAGTCCGCCTGGCCGAACATATAGGTGGTGTAGGTGTTCGTCGGCCGCGCATTTCCGGCAATATACGTTGAGCCGTTTATCGTGACGTCGCCGTAGGTGTCGGGGAGGGGAGCAATGTTGTATCGATAGCTCCCGCCGCTCCCGCCGAGATACACGGCCACGGTATAGGTGGTTCCCGCGGTGACGGGCACTGCCTTGATAGCCGTATAGCCCCATCCGTTGGAGGATGTCACCACGGCCGATGCGAGCAGCGCTCCCGTCGCCTTGTTCCAGAGAGAGACGGTCTTGGTCCCGTTAAAGTATCCGCCCAGCCAGCGGATATGGCCGTCTTTGACAGGAGTAAAATGATATCCCATGGTGTAATTCCAGGCGACATCGGTCGCGACCGTGCCGTTCTCGTTCGTCTTCCACGGTGTCTGTTCAAGCTGGACTGCGGCAACGCCGATGTTCACGCGCGGTTTCGTGATCCCGTTCTTCGGATCAATGACCGGGTCTCCGGTGCTGATCAGGCGCGCCCTCAACTCTGCCGCGCTGTAGTAATGTCCTGCCGTTTTTTTGGCGTAGCTCTGCAAAACAGCCCCGGCCCCGGCTGAATAGGGGGATGCTGCCGACGTGCCGCCAAAATTCGTCCGGTATCCGCCGCCGACCGCCGTGGTGTAGGCGTCGTTGCTCGGCGCCAGGATATTCAGAAAATTGGCGCTGTTGGAATAACACGTAACCTGGTCAGGCGCCGTCATCAGGTCGGTGCAGGGGGACCAGTATCGGGAACCGATGTTCGCATCGTATACGGCGCCCACGGAAAGGGAATTCGATACACAGGCAGGCGCGCCCATGCCGTCGGAAAAGCCGTCATTTCCTGATGACGAAAAGAGCGTGATTCCGTTCGCGGCCGCGTTATTGGCAGCGGCAGCAATCGTCGGTATGGAGGCATCGCAGGCCGCGGTGTAGTATCCGCCGCCGAAACTCGTGTTGATCGCCAGGATCGGGTTGGCAGGGTCGTCATTTTTGTGCGATACCGCCCAGTCCCAGGCAGCCGCGATGGTCGAAAAGGCAGACGAACCACTGCAGCCGGCGACGATCTTCAGGGCGTACAGCCTCGCGTTAGGGGCCACACCGCCGATGTAGTCGCCCGGTCCGGCTGCGGCTGTCCCGGCCGCAATCCCGGCCACCGAGGTGCCGTGTCCCTGGCAGTCCATGGGGTCGGCGTCGCTGTCGCCGAAGTCATATCCGCCGATCACCTTGGCATTGGGAAAGGCCGCGCCGCCGAGCATCGGGTGCGTGTAATCGATGCCGGTATCCGTAATTGCAATTGATACTCCGGCGCCGTCATAGGACGACCGCACATGAGATCCGTTCATCAGGGGAATGCCCTGGGCCAGATGGGCCTCGACTTTCTGGTCTTCCTCAATGGACTCGACCTCCTGCATTGCCGCGAGCGCCTCAAGGCCGTCCCTGCTGACCGTTCCGGCAAAGCCGAGAATATTGTCGAAGCGATGCTTCGGCGTGAACTGGGACCGGCTGAGCCGCTTCAGGACAGCATCCTGCCTGGGACGAATCTCCGCCTGAAACTTCTTCATTTCCGCCGATTTGTCCGCCTTGATCTTTCCGACATACTCTTTGTATCCTTTCAGGAGAACGATGACGTCGACAGTCTCCTCGCCGCGATTCAGTCTGTCGACGACGGCGGACTGTACGATCGCTCCCCCGCCTGCTGCATCCAGTGTCCGGGCTTTTGCGCTGTTTACCACCTCCCGGATCGGTCCATCGAGCGTCCTTTCCTCTGCGATGGCCATGCTTGCAACAATCAGGAATACCATCAATCCAATCAAACCGAAACCAGCTTTTTTAACCAGCACTTTCATTCTTTGCATGATTGCCTCCTTTTCTCCGTGAGTTGTTTACATCAAACTATGCCGCGCCGACATTGCGGACTTCTTGCTTAATAGACAGAAAACATTTGCTATTATGAATATATGGCTGTACGATAGCTGACCGAGTCAATAATGGGCTGAGTTCATGTTGCACTCTTCGACGCAGCATGCGTACAAACTGATTCAGGGGGAATCACACTAATGCATTTATGTATAGGCAGTTGGAAGGTTGGGTTACCTTTTATCAAACAATCATCACTTTGTCAATAATACATAAGTATGAAAATATGGAATATTGTCATTAAGAGTTCATTATTCTCTATTTCCGCAGCAGGCTTGACGCATATCTCGTGAAAGCCATCACCGGCGGCGCCGACGCGTTCGGCGAAGTGACTGCGAGGGTCGAGGAGGCGGGCAAAAAGGTAGGCGGCCACGGCGCCGACACGGACATCATCGTGGCGAGTGCCAAGGCCTATGTGAACGCGCTGAACAAGCTGGAGTCCTGGAAGAAGGGGAAAGGGAAGAGCTGATCTTTTACGAAGAATTGACATGAATTTTCACGAATGAAGGCAAATGCAAAAAGCTCCGTTACGCTGTCATTGCGAAGCGCGTAGTGACGTGGCAATCCAGCCTCCTGTGTCATTCCAATCCCTTGCCCGTCATTCTGAGGGGCGGAGCCCCGAAGAATCTCACGCGATGCTCAGGGTAAACTCCCCGAATAATATTACCCTAATCAAATGGCCCCCGCAGAGGGGCCATTTGTATTTTGATCAATCATCGGAGACTTCCTGGCCGCCTGTCCTGAGCCGAAAGATGCCTTGACAAAGCAATGCATCCGTTTTATATTCAAAAAAGCACGAACAACAAAGCGCCTGATCTGAAGCATCAGGAAACGAGGTGAGAGTATGATTACGGTGAAAGAACTCGAAAAGGCGGTCTCCATCTTGCCGCCGGAAGAACTCGCAGAATTCCGGACGTGGTTTGAGGAATTTGACGCCGTATTCTGGGATAAGCAATTTGAAGAAGACGTAAAGTCCGGCAGGCTCGACAGGGTTGCAGAAAGAGCAGTCAAAGATTACGAAAAAGGGAAATTTAAACCGCTATGAGACATCTTGCCAGCCCGTCTTTCCGGGAGTGCTACAATAAACTTCCTGATCAAATAAAAGAGCTGGCTGACAAGAATTTTGAATTGCTGAAGGAAAATCCCCACCATCCATCCCTCCACATTAAGAAAACGGGAAAGTACTGGTCAGTGCGAGTCGGCATGAAATATCGCGCACTTGCCGTGGAAGTGGATGAAGGGCTGCTGTGGTTCTGGATAGGAACGCATGCGGAGTATGATAAACTGCTGAAATGACCAAAGGCGCGGCGATCTCCACGATCAAGAAGTAAATGATTCCGCGCGCGAGAAAAACGCAATAGGCTTCGAGAACTGGCCTTGGGGGCTTACTTCATGTGGAATGCACTGCTGCATGGCGGCCCGGTGGACAGGGGAAGGTCCGTGCGATTCCTTCTTCGGATTCTGGCGCTGAGTCTCGCGCTGCAGGCCTGCGGCTGCGCAGGCGCGTCTGACCTGCATGATTTCACGAGTGACGGGTGCAGTCTTTTTCCGGACGGCAGCATCAAGGACCGGACGCTGTGGTGCGAATGCTGCTTTGCGCATGACCTCGCCTATTGGCGCGGAGGCACTGCAGAGGAACGGAAACTGGCCGATAAGGCGCTGCAGGCCTGCGTGAGGGAGCGGACGGGGGACAAGGCCCTTGCGGACCTGATGTATCAGGGCGTCCGTGCCGGAGGACATCCGGCGTTCCCTACCTGGTATCGCTGGGGATACGGATGGAAGTACGGCAGGGGATACCGGCCGCTGACGCCGGAAGAGCAGCGTCAGGCGGCCGAAAAACGGGAAGATTACCGGAAGCGCCATCCAACCGGTTACTGTCAAGAGAAGTAATGTGCGCAGGCAGGTAATCCCTTTGTCAGGAGGCAGCCGATCATGAAAAGGACCGTTGTCTTTGTCGTTCTTCTTTTTGTTTCCACCCTCCTCCATGCCGGGGAGGTCAAGACCCGGCCGGAGAACTGGGCAAAGCCGCTGAACGCCGGGAACCTGGAGAATTTCTATCAGCTCGATGCAAAGGTCTATCGTTCAGCCCAGCCGGGCCGGAAGGGGTGCCGGTCTCTTCAGCAACTCGGCATCCGGAACATCCTGAACCTGCGGGATTACCATTCCGACAACGACGAGGCGAAGGGGCTGGGAATGAAGCTTTACCGGGTGAAGATGGAGGCCGGGGACATCAAGGTCCGGGACGTCGTCACTGCGCTCAGGATCATCAGGGAATCCGAGGGTCCCATCCTGATCCATTGCTGGCACGGGTCCGATCGGACCGGGTTGATCAGCGCCATGTACCGGATCGTTTTTCAGAACTGGTCGAAAGAAGAGGCGGTCGACGAGCTGAAGAACGGAGGATACGGGTACCATTCGATGTACGGCAACATCCCCGCGTTCATCAAGGACGCTGACATCGACCAGATCAAGAAGCAGGTATTCACGCCTTGATACGCCTTCAGCCGGTCCGCTGCCGGAGAATCAGCGCGCAATAAGGCGGTGTCAAAAGTTCCCTGAACTAAAGAAACAGAGATGGTGAACAGGAGGTGCCTGCGTGAAACAAAATACAACGACAAGAAAGTCCCATTGCAGCATTTGCGGCAAGAGGCTGAGCGAGAAGACGGCCTCCGGCGCGATCCTCTGGCATCCCGGCGGCGTCGACGACAAGGGGATCTATTGCGAGTCCTGCAAACCTCCCAAGAAAAACAACAAAGGCCGAAAAAAAGCTCGCACATGATGTATGAATATGTTTTCTTTAAATCTCCCCTATCCCCTCTTTTCCAAAGAGGGCGAATTCCTCCCTTTGGCAAAGGGAGGACAGGAGGGATTTTTGAAAATGATGTCGTTCCTATTATGAGACCGTTTATAACTACGAGAGCCGGCGCAAACGAAAAGGGGCGGAAATGAAAGTCATTGCCTTTGTCTCGACCATGCTTTTTATCCTGATGGGCTACGGCTGCGGGCCCAGGAACCTCTATGACGGGCTCCGCTTCCGCCAGGAAATGGACTGCGAAAAACTCCAGGGAGCTGATCGGGACGAGTGTTCCAGAAGGTCCGGGATGAGCCACGGCGAGTATGAAAGGCGGTTGAAAGAACGGGAACAAAACAAGTGACCTATAATAGGTCGTTTTTAGTTCTTCCTGAAGCTGTTGTGGTTGCCATTCTTGGAAACACGTAAAATATCAATCTGAATTCGTTAACGTCTACCATTAACATCTACGATCAAAATATCCATTCGATATTATTGATGTAGTCGTAAAAACTAAAATTCACCGCTGAGGCGCTGAGACGCTGAGAAGAACGTATTGAAATTTAGGAGCTTTTCTCCGTGCCTCTGCGTCTCCGCGGTTAAAAAAATGACTTTTTACGAGACCATCATTATTGACTTGAATGCAAAAGGGGCATATAGTCGTGACAAATTATGCCAATGAATGCGTTGGATTGAATCGCCGGGACATTCTTTTGCCGGACTAATATCGGATTTTCGGAATTATTGGGGCGGGTTCCGTCCATCTAACGGAACAGCGTGCAGAACAAACCAAACGAAGGGAAAACAAATGAAAACGGGCAAGATAGCAACAACATTAGCGGCAGGTATTTGTCTCTTTTGGATTGTCTCAGCGGCACACGCTGAAAACTGGGTAGATACCGGACACGAGACCCTTATAGATGTGGACAGCATTCGCAAAGATGCCGATGGTCTCGTCTATTACACTCAAAAAACCAGAACTTATGATGAGAATGACAATAGGGTTTGAGGGGTGGCCGGCAAAGCCGCTTATGATTGACAGAAAGGCCTTTCTTACTCTTCATACTCACTAAAATATGAGCCCGATTGGAGGTCTAAAGGCAACAAGATAAAACCCGATACTATGGGCAGCGTGCTAATGAACTTTGTCTGTTCACGAGTGCGGTAAAGTTCGGCACCGACGTTTCGCGCCGCACCCAGAACGGGTCGGTCACATTTCAACATTGCGCCTAACAAGGTGCTGCCCGGCGGCGCTTTCGCTACGGTACAATGCCGCCGGTGAGCTTGGACATTCGGACGGATCAGCGCCGCATTCCGTATACCTTATTCAGTAATCGGTAACTCTTTCGACCCATAAGAAGTGCAGACTTGCAGGTGTTATCAACAGGATACGTACAAGGCTGGTTCGTCTACCGTGAGAAATGCAGGGGCATTGTTTCTCGGTTTTCTTTTCCATGACGAGGTACGGTCTCACCCTGTACGGTCCCCACCGATTGTCGCATCATCATCTGGGCGACCGCCGCCGGTTCCCTCCGGCCGTGAGCTGAAAAAGCCTTATCCTGCCGTACTTTTCCCCCTTTTCTGCTGGAAAAACAACGAAAAAACAGTTGCAACGAGAGTTTAGATATTGTATATTCACACACTATGCCGATGACAATCACGGAAAAGATTCTGGCCGCGCACTGCGGCAAAAAAGAAGTCAAGCCCGGCGAGTTGATAAACGCGAAGCTCGATCTCGTGCTTGCGAACGACATCACCGCGCCTATTGCGATAAAGGAGTTCCGCGCCGCGGGCGCGAAGAAGGTGTTCGATCCGGATCGGATCGCGCTCATTCCCGACCACTTCGCGCCGAACAAGGACATCCCCTCGGCCGAGCAGTGCAATCTGCTTCGTCAGTTCTCGCGGGAGCACAATCTCTCTCTCTACTTCGAGGTCGGCAGGATGGGCATCGAGCACGCGCTCCTGCCGGAGCAGGGGCTGGTTGTTCCCGGTGACGCGGTGATCGGCGCGGACAGCCACACCTGCACCTACGGCGGCCTGGGCGCGTTCTCGACGGGAGTGGGCAGCACCGACGTTGCCGCGGCCATGATCACGGGCGAGGCCTGGTTCAAGGTGCCCGAGAGTATGAAGTTCATCTATAAAGGAAAGCTCGGCAAGTGGGTCGGCGGCAAGGACATCATCCTCCGGACCATCGGCGACATCGGCGTGGACGGCGCTCTCTACCGGGCCATGGAGTTCACGGGCGAGGTGATCAAGAAGCTGCCCATGTCAGGGCGGCTCACCATCTGCAACATGGCCATCGAGGCAGGCGGCAAGAACGGCATCATCGAGCCCGACGAGATCACTGAGAAATACGTATCGAAACGGGCGCGCCGCAAATATAAATTCTACAAGAGCGACAAAAAGGCCAACTATGCGGAAGTACGGGAGTATGATCTCACCAACATGGAGCCCCAGATCGCCTGCCCGCACCTTCCGGAGAACGTAAAGCCCGTGAGCCAGCTCGCGGCCGTCAATATCGACCAGTCCGTGGTAGGCTCCTGCACCAACGGGAGGATCGAGGACATGCGCGAAGCAGCCAAGGTCATCAAGGGACACAAGGTCCATCCCTATGTGCGCATGATCGTGATCCCCGCGACCCAGGCGATCTACAAACAGTGTATTAAAGAAGGTCTTGTGGACATCTTCATCGACGCGGGCGCGGCCTTCAGCACGCCGACCTGCGGCCCCTGCCTCGGCGGGCATATGGGCATCCTCGCCTCGGGCGAGCGGGCCATCAGCACGACGAACAGGAACTTCGTGGGCAGGATGGGACATCCCAAGAGCGAGGTGTACCTTTCCAACCCGGCCATTGCGTCGGCATCGGCGGTGCTCGGCAGGATCGGGAGACCGGAAGAGCTGCGGTAAGGATTTTATTTGCCACGAAATTTCACGAACGGGCACGAAAATAAACTTAAAATTCAAAAATAAAGTTCGTGTCATTTCGTGTCTATTTGTGGCAAAAGGAGTCAGAATGAAATTCAAAGGCAAAGCATGGAAGTTCGGGGCAGATGTCGACACGGATGCGATCATCCCGGCGCGGTACCTCAACACCTCGGACCCAAAGGAGCTCGCCTCCCATTGCATGGAGGACTCGTCGAACCCGGAGTTCATGAAGAAGATGAAACCCGGCGACATTATCGTTGCCGAGAAGAACTTCGGCTGCGGGTCCTCACGCGAGCATGCGCCCATTGCGATCAAGACCGCCGGCGTTTACTGCGTGGTGGCCAGGAGCTTTGCCCGTATCTTCTACCGGAACTCCTTTAACATGGGGCTTCCCATCTTCGAGAGTCCCGAAGCCGTGGACAACATCAAGGAAGGCGACGAGATCGAGGTGGACGCAGACGCAGGAGTAATCAGTGTCCTCTCGTCAGGCAGGGAATTCAAGATCGCGCCGGTGCCACCGTTCATGCAGGAACTGATCGCGGCCGGCGGGCTCATGGCATACACAAAGAAGAAGACGGGTTTGAGTTAAATCGGTAGCGCCCTCATTTATTGAGGGCGAGGTTGTAGCGTTGTCCTTTACGGGCAACGTAATGTCGTCGGGGATAAACCCCGACGCTACTTTTTAAAAACATGAAAAAAATGAAGGCGGGACTTTTGTGGCGGGATGCTTTAAAGTTGCGCGCGCTTCAGAGCGGTTCCCGTTTTAGAGACCAATCCTTTTGTCAGCCCTGTGTGTATTTCAGCCAAAATCTGGACACCGCACAGTATACGGTGCTTCTGACGCCATCGGATCACCGTTGCGGCCTGGGCTTCCTTCCCGGCGATGACAGTTGCACCGAGATGCGCACGGACAATTGCAGTACGAGGAAGAACGCAGGTTGAAGCCTGCGGCTACCAAATCGAACAAAATTTGTTTTGTAGCCGCACCCTTCAGGGTGCGTTGTAGTTAGTTGTAGTTACAGGAGGATTTCAGAATAATGGCCAAAACCTATAAGATCGCAACGATCCCCGGTGACGGGACCGGGCCGGAAGTGGTTCGGGAGGCTATAAAGGTCCTGAAAGCCGCCGCCGCAAAGGGCGGGTTCATGCTTGAGTTCACCGAGTTCGACTTCGGCGGCGCGCGGTATCTGAAGACCGGCGAGACGCTTCCTGACAGCGCGATCAACGAATTCAAAAAGTTCGACTCCATGTTTCTGGGCGCTATCGGCCATCCCGACGTAAAACCGGGCATCCTCGAGACCGGCATCCTGCTCAAGATACGCTTTGCCCTGGACCAGTACATCAATCTCCGGCCGGTGAAGCTCTATCCGAACGTGGAGACCCCGCTCAAGGACAAGGGCCCCGAGCACATCGATTTCATCGTCATCCGCGAGAACACCGGCGGCATTTACACGGGCCACGGCGGCGCAACGCGCGTGGGCACGAGCGAGGAGATCGCCACGCAGTTGATGGTGTACGACCGCCGCACTGTAGACCGCTGCCTCAAGTATGCCTTCGAGCTGAAGAGGAAGCGCAACGCGAAGGACAAGAAATACGCGGAAAAACCGATCACGCTTATCCACAAACGGAATGTACTCACCCACTGCGGCGACCTCTGGTACCGCGCTTTTGAAGAGATGGGCTCGAAGCAGTACCCCGAGCTCAAGCGCGACTACAACCACGTCGATGCCGCGAACATGTGGTTCGTGAAGAACCCCGAATGGTTCGACGTGGCCGTGACGGAAAACCTTTTCGGCGACATCATCACCGATCTCGGCGCCATGATCCAGGGCGGGCTCGGCGTTGCTTCCGGCGGGAACATCAATCCTGAAGGAGTTTCCATGTTCGAGCCCATGGGCGGAAGCGCGCCGAAGTATGCAGGTCAGAACGTCATCAACCCCATGGCGGCCATCGGCGCGGCCATGATGATGCTGGATGCGCTCGGGGAAGCAAAGTCCTCGCAGTCGATCGAAGCGGCCATGATAGCGGTAATGAAGAAGATGAAGAGCCAGGCCGCCGGGAAGATGGGCATGTCCACGACGGAAGTGGGGGACATGGTAGCGGGGATGATATGAATGCGGAATGCGGAATGAAAATCAAAAACAGTAAGCCGGGCAAAGCTTAGGTCCAATGGAAGATATTCACAATAGTATAAGGATTGCTGCTGACAAAAGGATACTGTATAGCATTCACGCGCTTGATGAAATGAATGCTGAGACGGAACTTATTACCAAGGATGAAGTAAGAGAGGTTGTTTATAACGGCGAGATTATTGAGGACTATCCTGAAGATAAGAGGGGACATAGCTGTTTATTGATGAATGTTACTAAGAACAACAGGCCAGTACATGTGGTCTGCGCGCCGAAGGATGAGTATTTGGCAGTTATAACGGTATATGCTCCTACTCCGGACAAATGGGAGCCTGGTTTCAAGGTGAGGAGGAAAAAGCCATGAAATGCATGATGTGCAATGGCGAGATGGAAAAGAAAAACGTTCCTTACTCCGTGGATAGGAAAGGGTATCACCTTTATATCCGCGAGGTTCAGGCATACGTCTGTACTCAATGCGGCGAGAAATATTTTGATGAGCATGAGGTAGATGATATTCAAACGATTATCAAGACCGTTGAGCAGAAAATTGAGAAATTGAAGGCGGCTTGAGCGGGTTTCGGCATCGCCAGGCAGCGGGGCCGCTTGACCACCGAAGTGGGTAAGGCAGATAAATAAGGCTTTACTGAAACAGATATTTCTTGACAGGAGTAGAACAATGATGCGAGTAGGCTTTATCGGTTGGCGCGGCATGGTGGGCTCGGTGCTCATGGGCCGTATGAAGGAAGAGAAGGATTTCGACCTTGTCGATCCGGTGTTCTTCACGACATCGAACGTGGGCGGGAAGGGGCCGAATGTCGGCAAGGACGTCCCGACGCTCAAGGACGCGAAGAATATTGATGAACTCAAGAAGCTGGACACCGTTATCTCCTGCCAGGGCGGCGATTACACGAGCGAGATATACCCCAAGCTTCGCGCTTCGGGCTGGAAAGGATACTGGATAGATGCAGCGTCAACTCTCCGAATGGAAAAGGACGCCATCATCATCCTTGATCCCGTGAACATGAAGGTGATCAAGGACGGTCTTGCCAAGGGCATCAAGAACTATATCGGCGGCAATTGCACCGTGTCGCTCATGCTCATGGCCCTGGGCGGGCTGTACGAAAAAGGGCTCGTCGAGTGGATGAGCGCCATGACCTATCAGGCGGCCTCAGGGGCCGGCGCAAACAATATGCGTGAGCTGCTGAAGCAGATGGGCTCTATCCACGGTACAGTCAAGCCGTTGCTGGACGACCCTGCAGGAGCTATCCTGGATATAGATAAAAAGGTGGCGGACCATATCCGCTCCGATGCCTATCCCAAGGAGTTCTTCGGTGTGCCGCTGGCGGGCTCCGTTATCCCCTGGATCGACAAGCAGCTCGAGAACGGCCAGAGCAAGGAAGAATGGAAGGGCCAGGCCGAGACGAACAAGATCCTCGGCCGCGAGTCGAACCCGGTCCCCATCGACGGCACCTGCGTTCGCGTCGGCGCCATGCGCTGCCACAGCCATGCACTCACGATCAAAATGACCAAAGACGTGCCTCTGAACGAGATCACGGACATGATCTCGAAACATAACAAGTGGGTGAAGGTCGTACCGAACGTGCGCGAGGTCACGATCAAGGAACTGACGCCTGCTGCAATCACCGGAACGCTTACCGTCCCGATCGGACGCTTGCGCAAGATGAACATGGGGCCGACGTTCCTGAACGCATTCACCTGCGGCGACCAGCTCCTCTGGGGCGCGGCAGAGCCGCTCCGGCGCATGCTGCGGATCGTGGTCGAGAAATAAGAAAGAGGTCAGGGTTTTCCAGATAATGCTCACAAAAAAGAACAAATACGTTGTTGCCGTTGCAGGCGCGACCGGCGCCGTGGGCAGGGAGATGGTGTCGATTCTCGAAGAGAGGGATTTCCCCGTTTCTGAGCTGGTGCCGCTTGCTTCGGAGCGCTCCGAGGGCGAGCGTATCGAATTTTGCGGCAAGAACGTGGTTGTAAAGCGCCTGACGAAAGACGCTTTCAAGGGCGTGGACATTGCGCTTTTCTCCGCGGGCGGCGAAAGGAGCCTGGAATTCGCGCCTGCCGCGGTCCAGTCCGGCTCAATCGTAATTGACAACTCAAGCGCCTTCCGCATGGACCCGAAGGTCCCGCTCGTGGTGCCTGAGGTGAATCCCCACGCCATTGCCGGGCACAGCGGCATCATCGCAAACCCGAACTGCTCGACCATCGGCATGCTGGTGGCGCTGAAGCCGCTGCATGACGCAGCGCAGATCAAACGCATTGTCGTCACCACGTTTCAATCCGTGTCCGGAACAGGCAAGAAGGCGATTGACGAACTGGCCCAGCAAGTCGTGGCGCTCCTGAACTTCAAGGATATCGAGAAAAAAGTATATCCGCACCAGATCGCATTCAATTGCCTGCCGCATATAGACGCCTTCCTGGAGAACGGCTATACCAAGGAAGAGATGAAGATGGTGCATGAGACGAAGAAGATCATGGAAGACGACTCCATCGGGGTGACGGCCACGACGGTGCGCGTGCCCGTGTTCCGGTGCCATTCCGAGTCCGTGAACATCGAGACGGAGAAGAAGCTCACGGCCAACGAGGCGCGGGCCATCCTCTCCGCCGCGCCGGGCGTGCTCGTGTACGACGACCCGAAGCGCAATATCTATCCCCTTGCCATTGACGTGTCGGGCAAGGACGAGACCTACGTGGGCAGGATCCGGGAAGATGAGTCCATTCCCAACGGGCTGAACCTCTGGATCGTGTCGGACAACCTGCGTAAAGGGGCCGCGTTGAACGCTGTCCAGATCGCGGAGGAACTGATTAGGTAGACAGTAGACAGTAGACAGTAGACAGTAGACAGTAGACAGTAGACAGTAGACAGGCTTCCTGTTACTGCGTGCTGCCTGCCGTATACCGAACTCTTCCCATGTACAACCTTCTCGCCAAAATATTCGACCGCCTCGAGCGGGGCTTAAGTCCCCGGGACAAAACGATCCTCATCTCGATCATGCTTGTGATCTCCGTTCTCGGGATCGTGCTCGCCGTCCGGTACTACAACTACATCCAGAAGAGCCCGGAATTCTGCAGCAGCTGTCACCTCATGGAAGAGGCGTATATCGCGTGGAAACTCTCGGGACACCACAGCATCGTATGCCAGGACTGCCATCAGCTCGGCCTGCTCGAGCAGAACCGGCTGCTCATAAAGTTCGTCTTTACCACCGACCGGAAGACGCCGGAGGCGCATGGGGTCGAGACGCCGTGGAAGATGTGCACCGAGTGCCACTGGGACGAGGCCGCGCAGGGCTCCATCAGCGTAAACAGGTCAACGGGCCATGCCAGGCATGTTTTTGCGGAACGGATGGTATGCAAGGACTGCCACAGCAGGAAGATTCACGCCTTCCGGCCGGACGAGAGCGCATGCCTCCGCTGCCATGAGGACTGGAAGATCCACGGAGTGGGAATGGGGGAGGTTTCTTGCATGGCGTGCCATCCCTTTTCATCGAAGGCGCAGGAGGCGTTCATCCCGAACCGCGCGCGCTGCCTGTCATGCCATAAAAAATCATCGAAGGAGGGATTCCCGGAAAAAACGCCCATGGCGAGGCTCAACTGCTACGAGTGCCACAAGCCCCATACCTGCATCAAGCCTGTTGATGATGATTGCCTCCGGTGCCATACGCGCGAGGTCCTGGCGCGCAAACCCGTTCATCGGCCGGGCAAACACTGCATAGGATGCCACATTCCTCACCGCTGGACGACCCGGTGACGATGGATCACTGTTTATCGGGAAGCATGGTAGGCGCCGGCTCGGATCTAACGGGAGGACTTTGAGCGCTGTTGCCGGGAGGGTTCAGGAAAGAGGTCTCTCGGCCTGATTTTATAGATCCGGCAGAGCGTCACCAATTTGAGCAGGCTCGGATTGGTTTCTTTGCCCGATTCCAAGCGTGAAATGTAACCCTGGGTAATCCTGCCGCGCGGATCAGACGAGGTCCCCGACAGCCGCGCAACCTGGCTCATCGACAATTTGCTCTTAAGGCGAAAGTTTCTCAGTTTTCCAGAAAGATTCATAATAAGATAATATATACCCTGCTTCAACAAGAATGTCAACATAAAGTTGCACAATGTTCCTCGCATACGATGTAAACTGCACAAATCTGTGCTATAATAATACGAAATTCATAATTATAATTTTATAAGAGTTTTATTCGTGGTTTCAAAAGCCGAAGAGGGAGTCCTATATGAGCGAGGAAAAAGCCATGTATAAAATTGAAATCCTTGAGAAAAAACGCTTGGAAAAAGGACTGAGCTACACGGAGATCGCTGATAAGCTGGGGCTCCATAAGGTCACGGTATCGAGGACCTTAAAGGGCGTGACCATGAAGCCGCGCACGGTAAAACTTCTGGCGGACTACCTCGGTGTGGAGATGGAGCGGATCGTGCAGTAGTCCCTCTGATCTCCGCCAAACATGTATTCATAACAGTATCTGCGCGCAGGGTAAGGCATATGGGCCTTACCCTTTTTTATGTGTGCCTGGAACAGCGTGGCCGCACCGACCGCAGATTTTATTATTGAGGTTCGGAAAAGATGTGGTAGAATGCCTCCCTTGCGTATCCCGATAAAGGATCATGTGTCTGTAACGCCAGGGAGGGCGAATGAAGGATTTCATGACCGTGGCAAAGGAAGCGGCGCTCAAGGCGGGCGAAATACTGCGGGACAATATCAACGGCGCCCGCGAGATCTCCTATAAAGGCAAGATCAACCTTGTCACCGAGATGGACCGGCTCTCGGAGCGGACCATAGTGGCGGTCCTCCATGCAGCCTTTCCCGGCCACGGTATTGTGGCGGAGGAGGAAACGGACATTGACAAGGGGTCGGAGTTCCGCTGGATCATCGATCCGCTGGACGGAACCACGAACTACGCCCACGGCTACCCCAATTTCTCCGTGTCCATCGCGCTCGAAAAATCGGGCGAGGTCATCCTCGGCGTGGTCTATGACGCCATGAGAAATGAAGTTTTTACCGGGGAGAAAGGGCGGGGAGCATACCTCAACGGGAAGGGCATCACTGTTTCGAAAGCGGAGACGCTCATCCGGAGCCTTCTGGCCACGGGTTTTCCCTATGACCGCATGACGAGCGAAAAGAACAACCTGAACTATTTCTCCGCCCTCCTCATGGCGTCGCAGGAAGTGCGGCGGAGCGGGTCAGCCGCGCTGGACCTCTGCTCCGTGGCGGCCGGGCGGCTTGACGGCTACTGGGAACTCAAGCTCAACCCCTGGGACGTCGCCGCCGGCAGCCTGATCGTCAGGGAGGCGGGCGGCACGGTCACGGACTTCTCCGGTACGCGGTTCAGCATCTCCGATAGGGAGATCCTTGCCAGCAATGGCAGGATTCATCATCAGATGGTTGAAATTTTGCAGAAGGCGTGAGAGGGTAATCCTTCAGTTACGGGGGCAGCAGCCCTTTCGCTCTGCTCAGTTATCCCCGTCACTGAGGAGGGATCACGTGAGAGGCGGGGAGAGAGGGCCTTCCTGCCCAAGCCAGTTGCGGGCTATGTATGACAGCAAGCGGAGCGCTTCTGTTTAGGTACGTTATTCTTCATCCTGCCCGCCTTCTTCTGTATCGTCCGGCTCCGGTTCCGCAGCGCCATCTTCCTCGACGATCTCATAAACTTCCTTCTTCTCTTCTGCGTCCCGCTCCACTTCCTCCCCCCGCTCTATGATTTCCCGGTGGATGTAGGGCTTCATGCCCGTGGGCGCCGTGGGGTCTTCGTAGAGGTCGCGAAGATCGCGGATTTTCATGTCCTCAAAAAACCTGACGCACCGCGCAAGCGGAGTATGGCTGTTCCGCGCGAGCGCCAGCCGGACAGTATATCGGTTTGACCACGCGGCGTGTTCGGCGATCATCCGGATCGTGCCGGGCACGGTGTCATGGCGGGTGATGACCTTAAAGAGGTGGCTTTCCAGGAGATGGGGATTATTGAGGCAGGCCTGCACGACTTCAGGGTCCTGGTCCCGCAGCATGGTGAGCAGCACGTTGCCCACGACCGTTTTCGCCAGGGACTTCTTGAGCCCCAGGGCCATGGTGGGGATTTTTTCAATGATAATCGCCTCGAGCTTGTGCCGGTAAACGAGGGGAAGGAAATGGCTCCGGGCTATGTCCGCAAGGTCGAAGAGCCTCAGGTAGCGCGCCATGGAGAGCGCCGCAAACATCGGGGTTTTCGGATTCTTCGCCAGGGCGAGGCGCAAAAGATAGCTCTCGGCCCACCGCCTGTCCTTGGCGATCGATTCCAGGAGGTCGCCGGGCAGGTTTTTCCTGCTTGCGATGATCAGGACCTCCTGCTCGGACAAGTTCCTGTTTGTCAGGAGCGCCTTGATTACCCTGGGCGAAGGGTCATGGACGAACCGGCCAAGGTCCTCTTTGCCTGCGGAAGCCGCCATTTCCGCCCTTTGATCCACCGTACCGGACATAGCTGCTATTATACGGTTTTTGAAAACTATTGACAAAGCCTAAAGTTTTCTGTATTTTGAGAGCTTAATCATGCGATAATCCCGGTTCATTCCTGCCTCTCGCGGGACGGGCCCCGGGAACCGCTGAATCCCCGTAGAGGAGTACGGAGAGAAGACGGTCATGGAACGGACACTTCTTCTAAACGCGACGTTCGAGCCTCTCAAGATCATTTCCTGGCAGCGGGCGATCACCCTCCTTACCCAGGGCAAGGTGGAGGTGATCGACTTCTATGACCGCGAGATCCGCGGTGTGACCATTTCGTTCAAGCTCCCCTCCATCCTTCGTCTTCTCAAGCTCGTCAAGGTCAAGCGCGCCGGCCGTGAAGTGCGGTTCTCGCGGGCCAACATTTATCAACGCGATAAACATACGTGCCAGTACTGCGGCGCCGGATACAACGCCGAGGAGCTCACCTTCGACCACGTGATACCGCTCGTGCAGGGCGGCGATACCACCTGGGAAAACATCGTCACGGCATGCCTGACGTGCAATAACAAAAAAGGCGGCAGGACCCCGCGCGAAGCGAGAATGAGGCTGATCAGAAAGCCCGTAAAGCCCCCGTGGATGCCGGTGGTGACACTCACGTTCGGAATCAAGAGCGCCCCGCTCAGCTGGCGCGACTACCTGTACTGGAACATCGAACTGAACAAGGACGGCTGATGCAGGAACGGCCGCTCGACGCGGCGCCGAATGCCCCGAACAGGGTGCGGTTGCAAGGCCTTGCATGACCGCATCCTGTTTTTTGTTTCAGAGTAACTGCTCAGGTCAGCCGCTTCGCTCTTGCCTGCGTGTACGCGCAAGCAGGTCGGCGCAAGGCGCGGCGCCGATTTTTTTCTTGTCAATCAAGCGATTTGATGTTATAGTTCCTACCGCAGAATGACCATGCAGCATGACAGGGAGGCCCGCTCATGAAGAAAATTATCATCGTACTTTCATTCTCCGTTCTGGCGATGTCCGCAGTCAGGGCCGATGCCGATCCGTTCAAAGGCATCCTTACCCAGAACGAATTCACCACTGCCGAGAGCATCGACCCCGGCATGACCCAGACCGGCATTCACTTCACCCTGGGTGACAATTATCGGAGCTACTACCCCGCCTTCCGATACGGGCTCGGCGCGTTTTTCGAAGTAGGCGTCAAGTTCGGCGTCACCACGGTGGATGTAGGACCAGAAGACAAGCTCGCGACGCTTGTGGGTGTCGACATGAAATACCAGCTCGTCAAGGAGACCGAAGGCATCCCGATCGACATGGCGGTGGACCTGGGGTTTGATACGCACATCATCAACGGCGGCAACCTGAGCGAACTTACGTTCGCGACCATTTTCAGTAAGGGCTTCCCGCTCACCGAGCGGGGATACAAGTTTACGCCCTACGCCGGGATCGAGATGTCGTCCACCTATGGCTCTTCCCTGTATCTGGCGAGCAATGAAACGAACGTATACGTGTTCGGCGGCATGGAATGGAAGATCAGCCAGAAGTTCATGATCGTCGCGGAAATCAAGGCCGGAGACATCATCCTCGGCGGCGCCGGGATCCGGTTCGAGTACTAAGCCGGGTATGCCGCTATCATCGTCTGGAAATATCCAGGACGCCCCGCTCCCCGCTCTATTTGAGGAACTGGGGACCCGGAAGTTCACCGGGACCATCGTTGTTCGCAGCGATGATTCGGAAAAGGCGGTCCACCTCAAGGAAGGCCAGATCGTTTTTGCCACGTCCACGGACAGCAACGACCGCCTCGGTGAAATCCTCATCAAGGCGGGCAAACTTACGAGGGAGCATCTGGAAACAGCGCTCGTGCTCCTGAAAAAGACCGCCGGGTTCAAGAAACTGGGCGCGCTCCTCGTCGAAAAGGGGTTCGTCACTCCGAAAGACCTGTTCGCGGGCCTGAAGACCCAGGTCAAGGAGATCATCTACAGTCTTTTTCTGCTGGAAAACGCGACGTACCGCATCGAAGAGACCTTCCCCACCGACATCATCCAGCTGCAGATCAATATGCAGGAATTGATCACGGAGATCATCCAGCGGATCCGGCAGGAAGCCTGACGGCCTCCGGCCGCCTTCGTTTTTTCTCCTCCGGCACCTTCCCGCAGTTCACCGCGTATTCGTATTTTCCTGTTGTCCTTCCCGCAGGTTATAGGTATAATTGCCCCCAGGTAAACTGAAACGGAGGCCGCAGTGAAAGCCCTGGAGCACGCTTCTTTCCCGGACATAGGCGAACGGATCAGCGCCCTCTACAACGGAGAGGAAGACGCCCTGCTCCTGGGCATGCTCGGCCAGGAGTACGTGATACGGCGCGAAGGGATCTTTCTCCACGGGCAAAAGGCCCCGGACGGCCACGTATCGGTAATCCTTGATTACCTGTTTTCGTCCGGGACCGCGCTGATCGCCAGGCCGTGGCGCGCCGTCGGCGATTTTAAAGGCGCTCCCCTGCCGGATTTCCGGAAAAAGGTCGAATTGCCCATCGCGCAGTATGCGGCGGATATCGTCGCGCGGGCCGCTTCGCTCCTGCCCCTCTTTGACGCCGAGCGGGCGGAGAGCATTATCAGCAGCGATATGGCGATCACCGTGCGCGCCCTGCCGAAGGTGTCCCTCCATGTGGAACTGGCCCAGGAGACCCAGGATTTTCCGGCCGAGGCGTGGGTCCTGTTCTCGAACAACGCCGACGACTTTCTGAGCGTGCCGAACCTGCAGACCCTCGGCGAGATATTCAAGGACAGGATACTCAGCCTCCTGAGGATATACTGATAACGCGATTGCGGAATGCGGAGTGCAAAATTGAAGGCTACTGATCGCCTTATCCTCGCCCTGGATGTGGACGATGACCGGGAAGCGCTCGGGCTTGTTGCCGAATTGAAGGACGCGGTGGGCCTGTTCAAGGTGGGGCACCAGCTCTTCACGGCCTATGGCCCCGACATCGTGCGCAGGATCACGGCTTCGGGAGGCCGTGTTTTCCTGGACCTCAAGTATCACGATATCCCGAATACCGTGGCAAAGGCGTCGGCGGAGGCCGTGAAGCTCGGCGTGAGCATCTTCAATGTCCACGCTCTCGGCGGTCTCGATATGATGAAGGCCGCGGCGGATTCGGCGAAAGAGACGGCGGAAAAATACGGTCTGCCGCGGCCTGTTGTGCTTGCCGTGACGGTCCTGACGAGCATGGACCAGCGGGGCCTGCAACGGGAATTAAAAATCACGCGGCCGCTCCGGCGCGAGGTGTGCCATCTGGCGAAGCTCGCCCAGCGTGCCGGCCTGGACGGCGTGGTGGCGTCGCCGCAGGAGATAAAAATGCTTCGCCGGTCGGTCCGGGGCGCGTTCGTCGTCCTGACGCCGGGCGTGCGGCCCGCGTGGGCGGGAAAGGATGACCAGAAGAGGACCATGACACCCGCCGAAGCGGTCGCCGCCGGAGCCGATTACCTCGTGATCGGCAGGCCGGTGCTCAAGGCGGAAGACCGGAGGGCGGCGGTGGAGAAGATTTTGGAAGAGATAGGTCAATAAGTTTGAGCCACAGAGCACTCAGAGGTCACAGCGGTAAGACAATGGCAACTACTCAGGTCAGCCACTTCGCTTCGGCGCAAGGCGCGCCAGCGTGCTATTGCCCTTCACGCTGTCGGTACCCGTACCCGCAGCGCTTTCGCTGCGCACGCGCTGTTTTGGCTGAGGTGGCGTTGCCATGACGGTCACGGCGCGCTTTTTTGCGCCTGTGCTCAGCGGCAGACCTGAGTAGTTACAGATAATGACAAAATCCAAATTTCAAATGAATGTCAAAACAGATAAGTTCCAAGGGTAGGCTTTGATATTTGAATTTGAATGTTTACTCGGTGGTCTCTGTGAACTCTGTGGCAAAAATTTTAAGGGGTAACGTTTTATGACACAAGACGAAGTACTGGGCATCTACAAAAGAACCGGGGCACTGCTCACCGGCCACTTCCTGCTGTCGTCCGGCCTGCATAGCGAGCAGTACCTGCAGTCGGCGCTCGTGCTTCAGCTGCCGGACATCGCAACGAAGCTCTGCGCCGGGCTGGCCGGGCATTTCAAGGATGAAAAAATCGCGGCCGTCATCGCACCCGCGCTGGGCGGCGTGTTCGTCTCCCACGAGACGGCGCGTGCCCTGGGCGTTCGCGCCCTGTTCGCGGAACGGGTGAACGGCGAGCTTACGCTTCGCCGGGGGTTCATGATAAAACCGGGAGAGCGGGTGCTCGTGGTGGAAGACGTGATCACCACGGGCAAGTCCACGAAGGAGACCATCGAGGTCGTGAAAAAAGCGGGCGGCGTGGTCGTGGCCGCCGGCTCGCTCGTCGACCGCTCGGGCGGCAAGGCCGAACTCGGGGTGCCCTATAAATCCCTGGTCACGCTCAACGTTCCTACCTATACCCCCGAAGCCTGTCCCCTGTGCAAGGCGGGAAGCGCGCCGGTGAAGCCGGGGAGCCGGGGTTTGAAGTAGAGCTTTTCGCTGCGCGCGCGCTTTTTTGCCCCTGTGCTCAGCGGCAGACCTGAGAGTTACACGTCAAGAAGGTTAAAGACAACCCATGGGCCATCTCCATGAAATAAAGCGGGTCTACCGGGACCTCAGAAAGCGTATCGACACGACCCCCTCGGGCCTCCCCGAAGGGCCGGCAGTGTATGATATCTTGAAGATCCTCTTCTCCGAAGAAGAGGCGGCCCTGGCCGCCCGGCTTCCCATTGTTCCCACAAGCATCGATATTCTCGCCGCGCGATTCAAGGAAAACAAAGAAACCCTCAAAGCGAAGCTCGACCGCATGGCCGACAAGGGGCTGGTGCTCGATGCCGTGCATCCCCGGAGCGGCAAGGCCTTTTACCTGCTCGCGCCGCCGGTCGTCGGGTTTTTCGAGTTTTCGCTGATGCGCGTGCGAACGGATATCAACCAGAAAGAGCTCGCGCGCCACTATCATCGCTACATGGAAGAAGACCATGCCTTCGCAAAGATGTTTTTCGGCGGAGACACGGTCCACGGCCGTACGCTGGTAAATGAGAACGCCGTCAACGAGGGAGACGTCTCCTACATCCTGGACTATGAGCGGGCCACGGCGCTGATAGAGCAGTCAAAGGGCGGGAGCGTCACGCTCTGCTACTGCCGCCACAAGGCCGGGCACCTCGGCACGGCGTGCGATAAGCCCGTTGAGACGTGCATCAGCCTGTTCAACGCCGCGGAGCACCTCATCCGCCATGACCTCGCGCGGAGGGCGTCGAAAGAAGAACTGCTGGATCTCCTCGCCAGGTCCCGCGCCATGGGGCTCGTCCAGATCTGCGACAACGTCAAACAGAAGCCTTCGTTCATCTGCAACTGCTGCGGGTGCTGCTGCAACATGCTCCAGGGCATCAACCTTCACGGCATCCCCCACGCCGTCAAGACGAGCAACTTCATCGCCCACGTTGATGCGGCTTCCTGCGTCGGGTGCGGCCGGTGCGCGCGGGCCTGTCCCATCGGCGCCGTTTCCCTGCTTCCGGTCCCCTTTGCCAAGAGAAAAAAATACCCCCTCTCTGCGCGGGTGGACGAGTCGTTGTGCCTGGGCTGCGGGGTGTGCGCGGCCGCCTGTAATCAGAGGGCGATGGGCATGGATCCGCGGCCGGAGCGCGTGCTCACGCCCGAGACAACGGTGGAGCGGGTCGTGAACATGGCGCTCGAGCGGGGAAAGCTCCAGCACATCCTTTTCAGCGATCCCGAAAGCCTTACCCATACGGTCCTGAACCGTTTTCTCGGCGTCTTCCTCAATCTGCCTCCGGTGAAAAAGACCCTGCTCAGCAAACAGGTAAAATCCCGCTTTGTGCAGTCAATGGTCGCGGCGGCACTGGGAAAGAGCAGGAAGTGGGTGAAGAAGGTATAACGTCCGGCTTCGCATGAGGAAAGGCAAGAGAAGCCGCCAAAACAACCCTTGACAATCCTCTGCGTTCGCTTTAATATTATGCCCGTGCCGGAGTGGTGGAACTGGTAGACGCGCTGCGTTCAGGGCGCAGTGGGAGTATTCCCGTGGGGGTTCGAGTCCCCCCTTCGGCACCAATTCAAAGCTTAACGAGGTGAACCTCAGACCATAAAAGAAACTTTACCACGGAGGCGCACGGAGGAGGCGCACGGAAAGAGCAAAAAACAATCTTTATAATATGTTTCTCATCATTTCAGTGAGACTCCGTGGCATTTTCCGTGGTAAAAACTTGACTCAAAATTCAAGATGTCGGTCTGTAAAGTACTTTAACGCACGCTGTCCGCATACGGCGCAGCTCGGCACCGGTGAAAGCAGGCTGTTCATCTGCAAGACCTCTGCGATCCGTGGATAAAAAGTCCTTCCCATGAAAAAAATTCTCATCATACTTCCGCTCATCGTCATCGCGGCCTGCGCGGCAAAAGAGGTCACCTTTGATCCGGTCGCAAAGTTCAAAGAGGCCGAGACGTACATGCACAAGGAATCTTTTGAGAAGGCGCGCAAGGCCTACCAGGAGCTCCAGGAAAAGTCGCCCGACCGGAGCTACGATGCGGACATCATGCTCAGGGTCGCCGACACCTATTACGGCGAGGAGAAGTACGACGAGGCCCAGGTGGAATACCAGGCCTTCCTGAACTTTCACCCCGTGCACCGCGACGCTCCCTACGCCCAGTTCCAGATCGCCCTGTGCAGCTTCAAGCAGATGTCGACCATAGACCGGGACCCGGAGCTCACCCGTGCGGCGCTCAAGGAGTTTGAGAAGCTGCCCTCGAAATATCCGAAGGCCCCTTACGTGGAGCAGGCGAAAAAGTACGCCGCCATCTGCCGGGACCGCCTTGCGGAGTACGAACTCTACGTTGCGCGCTTTTATTATAAAAAAGGCTCGTACAAGTCGGCCCTGGGGCGCCTGGAAGGGATAGTAAAGAATTACCCTTCATCGCTGTCTGAGAAAGACACGCTCTACTACATGGGCCTCGCGTACCGGGAAATAGGCGAGCGCGCCAGGGCGCTCGATGCGCTCGAAACGCTGGCGCGGAAATACCCCTCCATGAGCGAGACCGCCGGGTCTCTCATCAGTAAACTGCGGACCCGATGAAATACTATCCCATTTACCTGGACCTGCGCGAACGGCCCTGTGTGGTCATCGGCGGAGGCCGGGTGGCCGAACGAAAGGCCCTGTCTCTTCTCGGGGCCGGGGCCGACGTGACGGTCATAAGCCCCTCGCTGACACCCAAACTGCGCGAGCTTGCCGCATCGGGAAAGGTCCTTCACCTGCAGAAAGCCCTCGAAGAAAAAGACCTAGCCGGCGCGTTCCTCGTTATTGCGGCCACCGATTCTCTGGAGGTGAACAGCGCGGCGGGCAGGCTCTGCAGGAAACAGCACATTCTCGTGAACGTTGCCGCGCCCCCGGAAGAGGGCTGCTTCATCCTCCCCTCGGTGGTTGAGCAAGGAGACCTTCTGATTGCCGTATCAACGGGGGGGGTAAGCCCGGCCCTGTCGCACAGGATACGGCGGGAGCTGGAGGAGAAATACGGGCCGGAGTACGAGCTGTTCCTCCACAGGATGGCCGCGGTCAGGAAACGGCTTCTGGAAGAGGTCAAGGATGAGGACGTTCGAAAAGGGGCGCTTCAGGCCATCGTGGATTCGGACGTTATGGAGCTTCTGAAGCAGGGAAAAACCCAGGAGGCGGAACACCGCATCTGGGAGATCGCAGGGCTGAAGCCGAAGTAGGGATTTTTGAACGGGCAAACGACACAACGGTTTCGCGTACAGAAACCGCAAAAACCTTTCCAACCCGCCTTCCGCGCACCCTCACATCTTCCTAACCCGGATAAACCGGAACAAAAAAACAGAGCCAAAAGGCGTCTCACGCAAAGCCGCAAAGAACGCAAAGGAAATCCTTTATCTTGGTTTAAATACCAATGACTTGGCCTTTCTTTGCGAGCTTGGCGTCTTTGCGAGAAAATTACTCGTCTTTTTGTTTTAAATTCGATTCAAAGATCGACAATCTTTTGTCGATGTAATAGGCGTAAGCGCCTAAAAACTCCGTGCCCTCCGTGACGCTGTCGTGAAATCGTTTTTTTATGAACCGGTCACTTTTTATTCCCGAAGAGTTTTCCCAGGAAGCCGCTGCTTTCTTTTTCCCCTCCTTGTTCCCCGCCCGCCCCTCCGGATTCGACGGCAAGCATTGCTTCCTTGATCTGCGCGGAGTCGGGGTCCCACTGTAAGGCTTCGCGGAGCATGGCGAGCGCCCGGGATTTGAGCCCGCCTCTGCGGTAAAGGTCCGCCAGCGCAAGACGAGAGTCCACTCTCGATGGCTCCATTTCCAGGGCCTTTTTAAAGCTCTCTTCCGCATCGTGGCGTCTCCGGGGCATCTCAAGGAGAGCGAGCCCGAGGTAATGAAAGTATTTCGCGTTTATCGGATCGAGGCGGCAGGCCCAGCCGAAGGCCTCGAGAGCGCCCCAGAAGTTCCCTGCCTTATATTCCTTCAGGCCCTTGTTGAACTGGTTGGCGGCGGTCCCGGTCCGGTCCGTGTGGTCTTCCTCGAACTCGACCTTCCTGGGCGTCTTGATGCGGGAGAAGTCGTATGCTTTGCGCTTTGCCTCGTCGTTGAGCGCGTTATACGCTTCGGTGATCCTCGTAAACAGCGACTCGAGCGTACTTTTCATGTCGTTCAACTCGGGATCGAAATGCCGGTCGGGATGATAGCGCTTGGCGAGCTTGAAGTACGCCTTTTTGATCTCGGCGCCGGAGGCGCCGTCGGTCACGCCGAGCGCCTGGTAGTGGTCCCGGCCCTCCAGCTCTTCGGCGGCTTTCCGGATCATCATCCTCGCGGCCTGCTGTTCCGGCGATGCCGTCTCTTCGGCCTTCTCTGCTCCGGGGGCCGCGGCATGGCTCAGGGCTTCACGGACCGAGGTCATTTCCTCCTCGGTCTTGATCTCGCCGACCACGGCCACCTGGAGTGCAAGGAACAGATAGAGGGCCTTCAGGGTGTTATAGTCTCCTGAACCGGCGAGCGAGCAGATCTCTTCCATCGTTCGCCTGCCGTCGATGAGCGAAAGGACCGTTCTCTGATCGTGGGAGAGGTCCGCGCTCTGAAAGAGCGTGAAAGGATCGGGCGCCGGGCGCAGCACCGTGTTGAGGGGCGGAAGTATTTTTCGGACCACCTGCCAGTCCAGGGCGCGCGCGCCTTCGAGAACCAGGTTCCCGGTGCTCATGTGGAGAGGGATGATGTCGTCGGGAGGAAGGGGGCCCTCGTCAAACCGGTAATTGCCGTCACGCCACGCAAAGAGGCTCACGATGATGTCCCTGACCTGAAGCTTCACTCCCGACACGAGGTCGTGGGGAGAGAGGAACCCCAGCTCCACGAGGATGGCGCCCAGCTTTTTGTTCGTCCTTTTGATTATTTCCGAGGCAGCATCGTACTGCGCCTTGGTGATTGTTCCCGCGCGGAGCAGGTATTCACCGAGCTGGTCTTCATCCCGGTTCGAGGAGGCGAAGATGACCTCGCCTTCCTTGAGATAGACCTTCTTGACATCGCCGTTCCGTTCGAAGACGACGGTGCCTGTTTTTTTCGCTGTGCGCAGTCCCCGCAGGAAATGGGGGACCGTCATGCCGAGTATTTCGCCTGCCGGCGCGATCATGTTTTGAACGCCTCCTTTTTACATAAAGCATAGTATAGCATTTTTCCCCGCGGCCTGCGGCGTCTGAAAGGTTCCGTCAAGCGTACCGAACGCCAAGGGGCCGCCTGCTCGCCGTGGTTTCCCGGCTAACGCCTCTCCTTCAGAGGGCTTATCACGGTTGACAGCCCCGGTATTTTATGATAAGGTTTAACAGAATTTTTTGTTTCAAATTTGGTTTTCCCAAAGGAGGGGAGTATGAAAAGATTTTTCATTTTCGTTCTGGCGGTCTTCACTGCCGTCGGAATGACCGTTGCCGGCTGTAAAAAGCAGGAAGAGCTGAAGCCGGTGCCGAAGGCCGGCCAGAAGAAAAAAGCATCATCCTCTAAGAAGTCCTCGACGACGAAAAAAACAGCAACGTCAACAGACACAAAGTCATCGAAAAAGACGCCATCCCAGAAAAAGAAAGAGCTGGACGTGCCCTCCCTGTAGTCCGGCGCCAACGATGTTTCGCCCCCGGGGTTCCTATTCGGCCCCGGGGTTTATTTATTCTTCACTCTCCCGCCGACCTGTATTGACTCTCCTGCGGATTATCACTATAATAGCCATACCATTGCGACGGTACGCTCCAATTCCGCTGTTCCACTGCTGCATTCCCTCGTTGCCGGAGAGATCGTAAAGAGGGAGTGCGCTGGTTCAGTTCAATCCATTCCATGAGAGGGAAATGGTTTATGGGCAGGAACTTCTATCTGGGTATTGACATCGGCTCCGTGACCGTCAAGGTCGTGCTCCTCGACGCCCGCGCGCGGGTGCACTGGGAGCGCTACACCCGCATCAAAGGCGACCCCGCATCGTCTCTCACGCAGGAACTCGCCCAGCTCTCGTCGCACTACCCGGAGGACGGCATCCGTGCCGCCGGCATCACGGGCAGCGGCGGCAAGCAGGTGGCCGACGCGATCGGCGCCCGGTTCATGAACGAGATCCTGGCCCAGTCGGGTTTTGTCGGCCGCTTTCACCCCGCCGCGAGGACCGTCATCGAGATGGGCGGCGAGGACGCGAAGCTCATCGTGCTCGGCCGGGAAAGCGGCGGCGAGGCCAGGATCGAGGATTTTTCCATGAACGCCGCCTGCGCCGCGGGCACAGGGTCCTTCCTGGACCAGCAGGCGAACCGCCTCCACCTGACCATCGAGGAGTTCAGCAGCATCGCCCTCCGCTCCGAGAACCCGCCCCGCGTGGCGGGCCGCTGCAGCGTCTTCGCCAAGAGCGACATGATCCACCTCCAGCAGATCGCCACGCCCGATCACGACATCGTGGCCGGGCTGTGCTATGCCATGGCGCGGAACTTCAAGGCAACGATCGGCAGGGGCAAGAAGTTCCTCGCGCCCGTCTTGTTCCTCGGCGGCGTGGCCGCGAACCTGGGGATGCGCCGGGCTTTCAGCGACGTGCTGGGCCTTTCCGACGGCGAGATGACCGTGCCGGACCATTTTCACACCTCCGGCGCCATAGGCGCGGCGCTTTCGGCGCTCAACGCTCCTGAGAGCGCCCTGCGCTATCGCGGCCTCGCGGGGCTCAAAGAAGCGGGGACGGACAGCAGGGCGCCCTCCGGAGCAAGCCCCCTCAGCATGCCTGCGAACGTCATGCCGAATCCCGAGCAGGACGCGGCGCCGGGCGCGGACGGCCTGATCGAGGCCTATCTCGGCGTGGACGTGGGGTCCGTGTCCACGAACGTGGTGGTGATCGACCGGCAGATGCGGGTCCTGTCAAAGCGCTATCTGCCGACGGCGGGCAGGCCCATCGAGGCGGTGAAGCAGGGGCTGGCCGAAGTGGGCGCCGAGGTCGGCGACAGGGTGAGGATCATGGGCGCCTGCACCACCGGTTCCGGCAGGTACCTGACGGGAGACATGATCGGCGCAGACGCGGTCAGGAACGAGATCACGGCCCAAGCAACGGCGGCCGCGGAGATCGACCCGGCGGTGGACACCATCTTCGAGATCGGCGGCCAGGACTCAAAGTTCATCAGCCTCGATAATGGAGCGGTGGTGGACTTCGAGATGAACAAGGCCTGCGCCGCGGGCACCGGGTCTTTTCTCGAGGAACAGGCCGAGCGGCTCGGCATCCGGATCAAGCAGGAGTTCGAGGAAAAGGCGCTCAAGGCCGCATCGCCCTGCAGGCTCGGCGAGCGGTGCACGGTGTTCATGGAGTCGGACCTTGTGCACTTCATGAACAAGGGCGCCGGCGTGGAGGAACTGACCGCCGGACTCGCCTATTCCATCGTGCATAATTATCTTCAGAAGGTCGTCGCCGGCAAGCGCGTGGGCAGCCGGATCTTCTTCCAGGGAGGCGTGGCGGCGAACAAGGCCGTGGTATCGGCCTTTGAACAGGTCACGGGCAAGGCGATCACCGTGCCGCCGCACCATGAAGTGACGGGCGCCATCGGCGCGGCCATCATCGCCATGCGCGAGCAGAACGGTCGGCCGAGCACGTTCAAGGGCTTCGACCTGAGCAAACGGGCCTATACCGTCAAGGCCTTCGAGTGCGCCGAGTGCGCCAACCGGTGCACGGTGCGCAAGGTGAGCTTCGAAGGCGAAGAGCCGCTCTTCTACGGCAGCAGGTGCGAGAAGTATGATGTCAGGAAAAAAGCATCAGACCGCCAGGTCCTGCCCGACCTCTTTGCCGAACGGGAGCGGATGCTGCTCGATACTCCGGTCCCCGAAAAGGGCGGAAAGACCATCGGCATTCCGCGCATGCTCTATGTGAGCGACTATCTGCCCTTCTGGAAGACCTTCTTTGCCGAGCTGGGATACCGGGTGGTGCTGTCGGACCGTACGAACCGGACGCTGGTCAACAAGGGGCTCGAGGCCACGTCTGCCGAGACCTGTTTTCCGGCCAAGGTCGCCCTCGGCCATCTGCAGGACCTCCTGGACAAGGGCGTTGACCTCCTGTTCCTGCCGAGCTACATCCGCTTTCCCGTGGCCTACCAAAAGCTGACCGGCACCCAGGCCTGCCCCTATGTCCAGGCCTTTCCCTACCTTGCCCGGGCGTCCCTCAGTTTCGGGAATACCAGGACCCTCGAGCCCGTGCTCCAGCTCCAGGACCGCCGGCATTTCATCAAGAGCATGCGGGACCTCGGCAAGGCCCTCGGGAAGCGCGGCAGGATTGTGCTGCGGGCGATGCACCGCGCGGAGCGGGCCCAGAAAGAGTTCGCCCGATCCGCCGAGGCGCGGGGCAACGAGGTGCTCGGTTCGCTCCGGGAAGACGAGAAGGCGCTGGTGCTGATCGGCAGGAACTACAACACCAGCGACACGGGCCTGAACATGAACCTCCCGGCCAAGATCCGGGACCTCGGCATCCAGGCCATCCCCATGGACTTCCTGCCGCTGCACGACGTGGCGATGGACGGCCTGGAGGACATGTACTGGCGGTCGGGCCAGCGCATCCTTGCGGCCGGCCGGTTCATGCGCGAGCACCCGAACCTCTATCCCGTGTATATCACCAACTTCGGGTGCGGGCCCGATTCTTTCATCACCCATTTTTTCAAGGATGAAGCAGGCGACAAACCGTTCCTGCAGCTCGAGATCGATGAGCACAGCGCCGACGCGGGCGCCGTCACCCGCATCGAGGCCTTCCTCGACAGCCTGAAGCATGCTCCTGCCGTCTCGCTGGTGCGCACCTTCGAGGTCCGGACGAACGGGTCGCCGTACCGGAAGAAGGTCCATCTTCCGCCCATGACCGATCATGCCTACGCGATCAGCGCCGCCTTCAAGGCCTGCGGGGTCGAGGCGGAAGTGCTGCCCGAGTCGGACGACGAGACGCTGCGCATCGGCAAGGAGCACAGTTCCGGCAGGGAGTGCTATCCCCTGGCGCTGACCACGGGCGACATGATCAAGGCAACGCGCAGGCCCGGCTTCGACCCCGAACGGAGCGCCTTCTTCATGCCCTCGGGCAAAGGGCCCTGCCGGTTCGGCCAGTACAACCGCTACCACCGGCTCGTGCTGGACCAGCTCGGCCTGGAACAGGTGCCCATCCTCTCGCCCTCGCAGGACGAGACCCTGTACCGCGACGTGGGCGTGCTGGGAAAGGACTTTTCCCTTCTCTGCTGGAAGGGAACGCTCGGCGTGGACATGCTCCAGAAGGCGCTCTGGGAGCACCGGCCCCATGAAAAGAGAACAGGAGAAGCGGACCGCGTGTACGGCGAGGCCCTGCGCAAGCTCACGGACGCCATTGAGCAACGGCAGGAACCGCTGCCCGTTCTGCAGGAGGCCTACCGGGAATTCAACGCCATCGAGTGCAACGAACGCGACCGGCCCGTGATCGGCGTTGTCGGCGAAATCTACATCCGCGCCAACCGCTATGGGAACGAGAACATCGTGCGCCAGATCGAGAAGCTCGGCGGCGAGGCCTGGGTGGCGCCCATCTCCGAATGGTTGGCCTACCTGAACGTGACGGCAAAGGGCGCCGCCCGCATGAACCGCGCATGGGGCGACCTGTTCAAATCGCACGTTGCCGGCTGGGTGCAGGAGCGGGAAGAGCATAAAATGGTCAGCAGCTTCAATGGAAGCCTCCGGAGCCTTCACGAGCCGAGGATCAGCGAGACCCTCCGCGCCGCGGCGCCCTATGTCCATCATTCCTTCGAGGGCGAGACCGTGCTGTCCGTGGGCAAGGCCATCGACTACATCAAGCGGGGCGTATCAGGCATTGTGAACGTGATGCCCTTTACCTGCATGCCCGGCACCATTGCCGGCGCGCTGCTGAAGCGCGTGAGAGAGGACTTCGATAATATCCCGCTGCTCTCGATCGCCTACGAAGGCCAGAAGGACTCCCAGACCCTCACCCGCCTCGAAGCCTTCATGCACCAGGCGAAGGGGTACCGGGAGGCGAAGCAGGAGATAAAATCATGAGGCTGGATGCTCCGGCGCGCTCTCAAGCAGGATTCGACTCAGCCATCAGAGTGCTTCATACTTCCTCCTACGCGACAGTTGCATATTTTGGAAATATGAAGATTACATCTAGAAAGCTTTAGGACTTTATTTTTCTGTCTATAGGTGTATAATATTATTCATCATGCCAACGATACTATTCGTTATGGGGTGGAGATTTTTCTTTTATTCTAACGAAGGTAATGAGCCAATACATGTTCATTGTAAAAAAGGCGAGATGGAGTGCAAGTTCTGGCTCGACAGTCTGAACTTTGACGTTGAAGAGGCACATAGCTATAATATGAATAGCAGCAATAAGCGAGAGGTCAAAAAGATCATTTTCGAGTATTTTGACTTTATTGAGACCGAATGGAACAAGTTCCAACGGGAGAGGCAAAATTGACCAGATACCATGAAATCGAAAAGGTTCTCTTCAAAGATGACACCGTAATTATAATGGTGGACGGTAAGGAATATTCTTTTGCCCTCACGGACATTTCGCAAAGACTTGCCAAAGCTTCGCCAGCCGAGAGAGCAGCCTACGAAATATCGCCATCAGGTTATGGCATCCATTGGCCGCTCATAGATGAGGATTTGTCAATTGACGGCCTGCTCGGCATTAATCATCAACCGAGATCGTCAAGCGCAAAAATGGCCGTGTAAGCACCGTCATCTTTATCACTTCTTATTTTTCGTCCTTTCCTTCTCGCGCCGTTTCTTTCCATTGACAACGAATTTAGAAAAAAATAGACTTCTTCCTGTACTTTTCGGCAGTTGCATTTTTATTGCAACGTGCATGCTTCAGCCCGAATTAGCTATTGAGGAACAGTATTTGCTGATTTATTATCACCACAAGAGAGTGGATAAATAGTTTTTCGCATAATCTTTGTTATTGACAGAGGAACTCATGCCTTTCTGCCCAAATCCCGATTGCGACCATAGAAAACGTTTGGGGGAACCAGCGGAGTTCTTGAAAGGAGCAGCCTTCTGCTCCGACTGCGGCAGCCCTTTGTCCGACACAGCGCCTCTTTTTGAACCTTTACGAAAGCCGGATAAGGTTATGGGCTGGGAATGTCCACAATGTGGTTCAAGTAATCATGAGGACATGGCCGTATGCTCATGCGGCTACGACGCAAGCAGGCCGTTCAAGGTCGATCCGCAGGAGGCGAAGGAATCGCCCGGACCTATCGAAACATTTTTATTGCGAAACAAAGAAATGCCGGGGCAACAGCGCGAGTTGGCGCTCAAGTTCCGGGGTTCAGCGAGCGAATATTTCCGGATCTGGATCGTGAATCTCTGCCTGACGCTCCTTACCCTGGGCATCTTTTCCGCATGGGCGAAGGTGCGCAAGAAACGCTATTTCTACTCCCACACCACGCTGGACGGCACGCCGTTCCAGTATCTGGGCCAGCCGGTCCCGATCCTCAAAGGCCGCGTGATCGCGGCGGCGGCGTTCCTGGTTTATTACGCATCGAATCACTTTTTTACCTCCCTGCTGCCCTATGTATTTGGGGCCGGAGCGGTACTCGCGCCATGGGTGATCGTCCGCTCGGCAGCATTCAACGCCCGCTACTCCGCCTTCCGCAACATGACCTTTCATTTCGACGGGGGATATGCCGATGCCCTGAAAGAGATTTACGTGTGGGGGCTCATTCCCTTCTTCGTCCTCGGAACGATGTTCAATTGGTGGGGGAAATACGCTGTCGCGGCCGTTCTGGTCATTGTTTTCAGCTTCGCATTCCCCTGGTGGATAAAGCGGCTCAAGAACTTTCTCATCGGCCATACCTCCTATGGCGGAAGGAATGGGGCCTTTTCCGCCACCGGCGGGCAGTTCTTTAAGGTCTATTTTATATCAGGCCTGATCATGGCGGCTTTCCTGATCAGCACCGGCCTGCTCGCGGCCATGCTGTTGGCGTTCACAAAGAAGTCACAGCTTATTGCTTTGCTCGCCCTCGTTCCGATTTACGCCGGATACGTGCTGGCATTCGCATACGTTCAGGCGCACAGCAGCAACGTTGTCTGGAACCATACACGGCTCGGACCGCTCCGCTTTCAATCCACCCTGCTCGGCAGAGGCATGGCAAAACTCTACGTGACCAACGCGCTCTCCATTATCGCCTCACTGGGGCTTCTGATCCCCTGGGCGGTGATGCGGACCCTGAAGTACCGGGCCGACAATCTGCGGGTCCTGCAGGAAGGGGAACTCGCCGAATTCCAGGGAAGCGACCTGCTCGCGGTGGAGGCGATCGGGGCCGAGACCGTGGACTTTTTTGACGTGGACCTTTCACTATGATCACCATTGAGGGGCACTACTACGACGGCCGATGGCCGATTGCCGTGCCGGCCACCATGGAATTCACAGGCCAGGATGCGTTACTGACTGCCAACCTGACTTCCGGGCGGTATGCCGTTGATACGCTGAAAGTATCGCCGCGTATCGGCAAGACAGACCGTTTCATCGCCCTTCCTAGCGGCGGACAATTTCAATGCGCTGACCATGCTTTTCTGGAGTCGCTGCCCCAGGCAAGCCCGTCCGAAGGGCCTGTGGCGTGGCTGGAGGAGCGGTGGGGCGTTGCGCTGGCGGGTGTCGCGATCGTCGCATGCATGCTGCTTGCAGGCTACTTCTTCGGCCTGCCGGCCGCGGCCGAGCGCATTGCCGCCCGTATACCTATAGAAACAGAGCAAACGCTTGGCAAGCAGGCCCTGGCCTGGCTGGATGAGCAAGGATGGTTCACGCCGACGAACCTTGATAAGAACACGCAGAAAGGCATCCAGGACGGTTTTGACAGGCTTCGCAGCGAGCTGCCGCTGAAAAACCACTATCAGCTGGAGTTTCGCGCCGCCGGGGCCATCGGTGCGAACGCTTTTGCTCTTCCCGGAGGGACCATCGTCATCACGGACGATATGGTGAAGGCAGCGGAGTCTCCGGATGAAGTGCAGGCAGTGCTGGCCCACGAGATCGGGCATGTGGAGCTTCGTCATACCCTGAGGAGCGTGCTCCAGAACTCCGTTACCGCCGTCGTCGTCGCCACCGTCACCGCTGATGCCGCATCGCTCAGCGTCGCCGTCGCCGGCCTTCCGGTCCTGGTGGCGCAGACGAAATACTCCCGTGAGTTCGAAGCCGCGGCCGATGCTTTTGCTTTCAGACTGCTCAAACAGAAAGGCCACTCACCGGCGGCATTTGCTTCGCTCATGGAAAGGCTCGCAAAACAACACGAGCAAGAGGAGCGCGCCTTTGCCTACGTCTCGTCCCATCCGGTCACAGCAGAGCGCGTAAAGCGCGCCCGCGCCGCGGCAAAAGAGTAGCTCGACGAACCCCATGGTTATTACAGGGCGGGACAACGGGGGCTTGTGATTCGGATAGAGGGTAGTCTGTTGATATCCCGGAGTTGACCCCCTATTGGCCTTTTTATAAAGAAATCCGATGGTTATGTTGGTTTGATATCTTTCTTTGTTTGACTTCGCATGAAAATTACGATAAAGTCGAGAAAACTTCTCAATATGTGGCTCAATAAAACCGTATGGCTCCAAGATCGAGCTACGAATTGAGCCATTAAAACCGGGAGAAAGATATGCAAAAACTTACAACCCAACTTCTGAAAACCGAAGCAAAAGTCTTTGCCGATCGGGAATCAGGACACAAGGAGAAATCACTTTTCGGTGTGACGGACGGCAAGGCCGTCGGGACTTATCTGGAACACAAGTTCCAGGCAGCGCTACAGAAGAAATACGAGTACGCGCGAGGTTCCTCGGCGAAAGGAATAGACTTCCCCGAACTGGATATAGACATAAAGGTGACCAGTATCCGGCAACCTCAATCCTCCTGCCCCTTTAAATCCGCCCGGCAGAAAATATACGGACTTGGTTATTCTCTCTTGGTTTTCGTTTATGACAAGAAGGACGAACGGAAAACACGCACAGCCACCTTGGATATCAAACACGTAATTTTCATCGAAAGCGGTCAGACCGGGGACTTTCAGACTACGACAGGAATCCTTAAAATATTGGACAATAATGGCAACAATGATGATCTTATCGCTTTCATGATGGAGCGCTTTTTACCATTGGACGATATTCAGGCTGAGGAATTGGCGAAAGAAATCCTTAAAACCAGACCAAAAGTGGGCTATCTGACCATTTCAAACGCACTTCAGTGGCGGCTTCAGTATGCCCGGGTCATTGAGCAGGCCGGCAAGGTCACCGGTGTACAGCGTATCGCATGACGATCAAAAAGACTAAAATAGAATTTGGAGATTTTCAGACTCCCCGCGATTTGGCCGACGCTGTTACGGCATTCCTCCGCGACGCGGGTATTCTGCCTTCCGCTATCGTAGAACCAACCTGCGGCCATGGAAGTTTTGCGCTCGCGGCACAAGATGTTTTTCCCAAAACGCGTCAGATATTTGCTTTCGACATTAATGATGCCTATATCTCAGCTTTGCGTAAAAAAATCCGTGATACAAACAGCGCTCATTGGCATGTGACCCGACAGGATTTCTTCACCTATAATTGGAAAGAGTTCTTCTCATCATTGCGCGATGAAATTCTTGTTCTGGGAAACCCTCCCTGGGTTACCAACGCCGCACTTGGGGCCCTGGGAAGCGACAATCTTCCTAAGAAAACAAACTTCCAAAATCACGTTGGCTTTGCCGCCAAGACGGGCAAGGCCAACTTCGATATTTCAGAATGGATGTTGATCAAACTCCTCGAAGCCCTCGATGGCCGGCGCGGTAGTCTGGCCATGCTCTGTAAGACATCAACCGCGCGGAAAGTGCTCCGGCACGGCTGGCTCAATCGGTTTAATATCGGCAGGGCAAGCCTTCACTTGATAGACGCTGCGATGCACTTCGGCGTTTCGGTTGATGCCTGTTTGCTTGTTGTTCACACCGGCGTTCCGGACCTGCTGTCCACGGCAGGGGTGTACGCGGACCTTTCTTTCGACCATAAACTGACGACATTCGGTCTCGTAGGCAGAGACCTGGTTGCGGACGTTGACGGATATCACCGGTTGCGTGATCTCGACGGGGTCGGCTATTATACATGGCGCTCAGGCGTGAAACACGATGCAGCTTCCGTCATGGAGTTTCGTAAGTCCGGCGACACTCTGGTCAACGGGTTCGATGAACACATTAAGGTTGAACCGACCTACCTCTTTCCATTATTGAAGTCTTCCGATCTCGCCAATGACAGGCTTATACCGCAACGCTTTGTTCTTGTTACTCAGCGCAAGCCCGGTGATGATACGGAGTCTATTGTGAGAACTGCTCCAAAGACGTGGGCTTACCTGCTGCGTCACGCGGATGTCCTGGACCGGCGTCAGAGCATAATCTATCAGAAGCGACCACGATTTTCGGTATTCGGTGTCGGAAACTACACGTTTTCTCCGTGGAAAGTCGCAATCTCCGGCCTCTACAAAAATTGCCGGTTCGTGGTCGTCGGAAAGTACAAGAACAAACCCGTGGTTTTAGACGATACCTGTTACTCCATTCCTTGTGGTTCCGAAGAGGAAGCAAATTTCGCGAGCCTTCTGCTCAATTCCGACATCTCCCAGCGGTTCCTTCATTCTCTCGCGTTCTTTGATGCAAAGAGACCGGTTACCATCGACGTGCTTAACCGTATTGATTTGAAACGAGTGGCAGAAAGGCTCGGCTTGGAAAGAGAAGCACGTTCATACTTCAGAGATGCCGCGATGTTTGAGAGCCAGCAAGGTCTGCTCGTCTTTGAGAAACAAGCGCAGTATTTAACCAAGCGCCCAAGAGGGGCACGGCAAAAACGCCACGCCCCTTAGCTTATCGATGGTGCATAATAAAAAATGACTGATACTGCAAAAATTGATAAGCAAGCCTATCTACTGGCAAAAAGCTATTTGCCGAGCCTTGGTATAAATGGGGTAACACCAAATCTCATCGAAAAATATTTGAACCCCTTAACAATTAATCCCAAGCCGACTACAAAGCAAGGCATCTATCAAAGGTTTCTTGAATCTGCACAAAATGCAAACATGAAGGCCGGTGTTATCGGTAAAGCCATAGGTGGTGTGGGAAAACTGTCCATTGTCTTAGACAACTTCACACCGAAAAGTGTCTTGAACAAATACGGCGATGATTGGGAAGTAGTTCTTGACGATATTGTGGAACAACTTCATCCACGAGGCGAACTTCGCAGAACTCCACGGAGCATTTGGCCGCACTATTGCCAGACGATATTATCAGCAGCCAATTTTGTTGAGCAATTTGCATCAGCCAATGATTTTTTTAGTTGGGTAGACTTTTTCGACCGAGACGATCGAGCGCGCGCGAGTCTGCCAATGCTTCTGAGTCGAGAAATTGAAGGATTCGGCTTCGCATTATCATGCGATTTTCTCAAGGAAATGGGTTATGTCAACTTTTCAAAACCAGATGTCCACCTTCGTGATATTTTTTTATCTCTTAACCTATGTCAAGATAAGGCAGACGACTACCAATTGTTTAAAGCTATTATCCGCCTTGCCGGTCATGCCAATGAAAGCGCATACAACGCAGACAAGGTCTTTTGGCTAATTGGCAGCGGCTATTTTTATGACGATCCGCATATCGGTACAAAAGGAAGAGTTGGAAGTCGAAAACATAGCTTCATTGAATACGCGCGAGCAATTCTTCATGGCGGCAAGATGGAGTAATGCGCAGCCAGTTGTTCGAGAGGGCCGGGCAAAGAACGCCCGCCTCAGCACCGCGATTCAATTCAACATATTGACGTCTGTGTATTGCCGGTATATAATATTGTCATGAAAACAACCATAGACACGATCATAGCAGAAGTCCTTTCTCTTTCGCCGCAAGCGCGTGCTTTCGTGGCGGAAAAACTCATCGAAAGCCTCGATTCAGAACCGGAAGTTACTCTGTCTTCCGCCTGGCGAGAGGAAGTGCGCAAGCGCTGTCGCGAGGTGGATGAGGGGTCGGTGGAGTTGCGTGATGCCGAGGATGTATTCGCCCGCGGCCATGCGGCGCTCGGATGAAACCGGTTCGCTTCCATTACAATGGCTGACTTGCATTGGCCATTTCTCTTTTTAAAGAGCGGTTGAACGTCTTAACCGCCACAATCCAACAGGAGGTGTTGCCATGAAGCCATTGTCGAGCTACAGTTCCCAGGGTTACGCACTGATGCGGATCGTCGTTGGATTTCTTTTTCTTTGGCACGGCGCCCAGAAGCTGTTCGGCATTCCGAGCCCCATGCCCGGAGAGGTCCCCGCGTTCATTATCTACATCGCCGGTCCGATCGAGCTGATCGGAGGCACGCTGGTCATGATAGGGTTATTCACGCGCTGGTCGGCCTTCCTCGCAAGCGGTCTGATGGCCGCCGCGTATTGGATGGCGCACGGGCCGAAGGCGCTGCTGCCGTTCCAGAACGGCGGAGAGCTTGCGGCGCTTTACTGCTTCGTTTTTCTGTTTATCTCCACGCAGGGCGGCGGGATTTGGAGCGTCGATGCCGCTCAGAACCGGCGATAGCCGTCGGGCTGAATCGGTTTTGCAGGCCGGGCAGAGCAAGGCAAATCCCGACACAATGATCCTGCCCAGCGGGTCGAGGGGCGCTCAAAACCCCGCGCCTCTCACCCGCGCGTTCACCTGTTTCAACGAGTAATTCATGATTGCTTCAATTATCTGAAGGCGTGACTTAGCAGGCTCACTCTCCGATCGGACACGGCCCGGAATCAAAGAGGCATGCTTGCCCTTGGATTTAAATCCAGGCTTGATTGCTCGCCCCGCTGGAAGTGCAGATACCCTGCAAGTGCGATCATGGCGGCGTTGTCAATACAGTAGTCCATGCTCGGAAGATATAACGTCATGCCTTTCTCATCCGCAGCCTGCTTCATATTCTTCCTGAGCGAACTGTTCGTTGCAACTCCTCCCGCCACGACGATCTTCCTGACGCCCGTTGCCATTGCCGCCTGAATGGTCTTTTCGACCAGCGTATCGACGACCGCGGCCTGAAAGCTTGCTGCCACGTCCTTGATGTTCAGCTTCGAGTCAAAGCCCGCGTCCTTGGATTTAAAAAGCGCAACGTGGTTCCGCACGGCGGTCTTGAGGCCGCTGAAGCTGAAGTCATAACCTTCGAGCCGGCCTCTCGGGAATTTTATTGCCCCGGGATTTCCTTCCTGCGCCAGGCGGTCGAGGACCGGGCCGCCGGGATAGGGCAGGTCCAGCAGCTTTGCCACCTTGTCATAGGCTTCTCCGGCAGCATCATCCCTTGTCTGGCCGAGCAATTTGTATGTTCCGAATTCCTGCACGTGATAGAGCCCGGTATGTCCGCCCGAAACCAGCAGGGCGATGTAGGGGTATCCGATGTCTGGATATTCGAGCTGCGCGGCAAGGATGTGGCCTTCTCCGTGGTGGACGGCGATGAAGGGGACGCCCAGGGCATAGGCCGCTGCCTTGGCAGTGGACACGCCCACGAGGAGGGCGCCGATGAGGCCGGGGGCGTAGGTCACGGCGATGAGGTTGATGTCCTTGAGAGACGCCGACGCCCGTCCGAGGGCCTCGCGGATAACGGGCATGATGTTCTTCAGGTGCTCCCGCGAAGCCAGCTCGGGCACGACGCCGCCGTATTTCTCATGGATCTCCACCTGGGAGGAGACGATGGACGACAGGACCCTGGTGTCTTCCAGGACCGCTGCGGCGGTCTCGTCGCATGAGGTTTCTATTCCGAGGGTAAGCATTTTTTTTCGAGAGGCGGGAGGAGTGAATCGTGAGGGGCGTGGACAACGAAGAGCGTGGGACCTCGATTTTCCCCTTACGCCTAACCCCTTACTCCTCCCGGTCTTATTTCACCAGCCGTGACACCGGGACGATCTCGATCCCCTGTTCGTCGAGCGTTGCGAGCCATTTCTTCAGCTCGCTCATGGTGGCCGGGTGAGGGTGCCCTATCCCGATGGCTGAGCCGCGTTTCCTGGCAATGCGCGCGAGCTCGTCGAGCTGGGCCCCTATGGCGGCGGGACTGTTGCTCTCATTGTCGATGAAGACATCCCGCTTTGCGGCTTTCAGCCCGAAGTCCTTTGCCGTGGAATAGGCAATGCTCCGGGGATTGGTGAGGCTGTCGAGGAAGAAGAGGCCGCGTGCCTTCAGCTCCGCCATGAGGAACTTCATGGCCTCGCTGTTTTCGGTCAATGCCGAGCCTTCGTGGTTGTTCACCCCCGCGGCGCCGGGCACGGCATCAATGTCCGCGCTGATGGCGGCCATGAATTCCATGGGCGTCATGTCCGAGCGCAGCGTGCCGAAGGCCTCGCGCTTACCGTTCCGGTTTTTCGGCTCCATGGGCAGGTGGAGCAGGACCTCGCGATCGCTCTGCTTTGCCAGCTCGGCGATCTTTTTCGACTGGGGCAGTCCGGGCATGACGGCAAGGGTGATCTTGTAGGGCAGCGCGAGGAGTTCGCGGGCAGGCATCAGATCCTGGCCCAGGTCGTCGATCACCACGGCGATGACGGCGGCCTTTTCCGCGCCCGCGGGTTTGTGCTTCTCAGCCTCTTTCCGCTCCTGGGCAAGCCTGCGTTTCGGAGGCGGCACCAGCTTCTTTATCTCCGGCTGACGTTTTTCCTCCCTGGCCCCCTTGAAGGTGTGCAGCGGCCCCCACAGATAGAGCACGATGGCCGCCAGGGTTATGACGATCCCCGCGGCGATCCATTGGTCATACCGGCTGCCCTTCTTTGATTTTCTTTTGGCCATGGCACGACCTTTATACAATATTACCGGAAAAAAAACCAGTGATTTTTTGGCGGAAATCCGCCGATATGCCGACAGGCATCCTGTTCACCGTTGCGCAGGGCGTGCCGAGATTTGCCCCGCAAGGGGAAGAGCCCTTGGTGTCCGACAGCGCTTTCACTTCTCCCGCTCCCGCTTTTGGGCTTGACTTGCGCTCCCTTGGATTTTATACTGCATACCACTCTCGAGCACAACCATGCAGCGTGAAGGAGGCTTCAAAAACCTATGAGCTTTGAATATATCCGGGAGATCCCGAAACCCAAGGAAATCCTTGGGGCCATGCCGCTTTCCCAGGACCTGGTCGAGATCAAGAAAAAGCGCGATCTTGACATCAAGGGCGTGTTTACCCGCGAGAGCGGAAAGTTCCTGCTCGTCATCGGGCCCTGCTCGGCCCATGACGAAGACGCCGTGTGCGACTATATTTCCCGGCTGGCGAAGGTCCAGGCGGAGGTAAAGGACACGATCATCATCATCCCGCGCATCTACACCAACAAGCCGCGCACCACGGGCATCGGGTACAAGGGCATGGCCCATCAGCCCAATCCCCAGGAAGAGCCGAACATCGTCGAGGGCCTCAAGGCCATCAGGAAAATGCACATCCGCGCGCTCAAGGAATCATACCTTCCCGCGGCCGACGAGATGCTCTACCCCGGGAACTATCCCTATCTCGAGGACGTGCTGAGCTACGTGGCCGTGGGCGCCCGCTCCGTGGAGAACCAGGCCCATCGCCTCACGTGCAGCGGACTGGACATTCCCGTGGGCATGAAAAATCCGACCTCGGGCGACAGGGAAGTGACGCTCAATTCCATCCAGGCCTCCCAGGCGCCCCATACCTTCAGCTACAACCGGTGGGAAGTGAAGACCGCCGGCAACCCCCTCACCCACGCGGTGCTGCGGGGCGCCGTTGATCCGCACGGCGTGACGGTCCCGAACTATCATTATGAAGATCTCATCTGGTTTGCCGAGGCATACAAGAAGCGGTGTCTGGCCAACCCCACCATCATCGTTGACACGAACCACGCCAACTCCGACAAGAAGTTCGCCGAACAGCCCCGTATCGCCATGGAAGTGATGCAGAGCCGCCGGCATTCCGCCCTGCTCAAGGACATGATCAGGGGATTCATGATCGAGAGCTTTATCGAGGAAGGGGCGCAGAAGGTGACGGAGAACGTATACGGCAAGTCCATCACCGACCCCTGCCTGGGGTGGAAGGACTCGGAGAAGCTTATTCGGGATTTGGCGGGGATGGTTTAGAAAAGCGCAGAGGGAAGAGGGAAGAGGGAAGAGGGAAGAGGGAAGAGGGAAGAGCGCAGAGCGCAGAGGGAAGAGAGCAGAGGGAAGAGAGCAGAGGGAAGAGGTAAGAGGGAAGAGGGAAGAGGGAAGAGTGAAGAGTGAAGAGGGAAGAGAATCTACTCTATGCCCCATGCCCCATGCCCTATGCTCCATGCCCCATGCGCCCCCAGCGAATCTTCCCTTGACGTCCAACAGACCCTTCTGTAATACTTGTCTCACTACAGCTCGCGCGCTCTACGAGAACACCATGAGCACCATACTGGTAGTGTCAAAAGTTTCATGAAAAAAGAGAGGCACAGCATGAAACCACAGAGAGCACGGAGGTGTGCTCAGTGTTCTCAACCGACATGATAATAAGACCTTTTTTGGAAATGTGAAGAATGCAGAAAACGAAATAAATGCTGTAGTAAGAGGACACAGAGGGGGAGGCCGGTAAAGAGCCTTCAACATTTTGAGTTTTGATGATTTCTCTGTGTGCTCTGTGGTTAATTCTTGACAATACGGCCATACTCTTGAGGAGGTCCTGTATGAAATCCCCTATTCCGTTGATCGTGCTCATGTTTCTGGTTCTCTTTACGCCAGCCTATGCCGCGCAATCCACCATCACCGAAGCCGACGGTAATGCATGCATGGGGGATGACAAGTCCAGGAAGCAGACCGAGCAGGCGGCCCTTGCCGACGCCAAGAAAAGGGCCGTCGAGTTCGCGTCGACCTACATCAAAAGCGAAACGCACGTCAAGAACTTCGAGCTTGAGAAGGACCTTCTTTCAGCATATGCAAACGCAGAGGTGAAGATCATCCAGGAGCTGGATAAGTCCTGGTACAAGGACCCCTCATCAGGCGATTGCTGCAAGATAAAGATCAAGGCGGAGATCATCCCCGATGTAAAGGCAATGGAGACCCTGTCAAGGGACACCCGGTTCAGCGACGACCCGTCAGCCCCCTTAAAGGTCAAGGCCTGGACGGACAAGAAGGAATATAAGACCGGAGAGAAGATCAAGGTCTACATCAGGGGAAACAAGCCCTTTTATGCCCGTGTTCTGTATAAGGATGCGAGCGGTGAGACGCTCCAGCTTTTGCCCAATCCGTATCGCGCGGAGAATTATTTCAACGGCGGGTCGGTCTACGAGATCCCTGCAGGGAACGACAAGTTCGATCTGGAAGTAAGCCCGCCCTTTGGTGAAGAAAACGTCATCGTGTATGCGAGCTCATCGCCTCTTGGAGAGATCAGCACCGAAGCCCAGGGCGGGGTATATCAGGTGAAGACACAGACGCGCGACATTGGGATGAAGACGAGAGGGATCAAGCTGGCGGAAAAGACGGACAGCAAGAACGCCTCCGCAGCAGCCTCGGAGTTCTTTGAGGACAAGGTGGTTGTGAAAACCGGGAGATGATCATGTTTCGCTCGATGCGATTATTCCAAAAGAGAGCAATTATCATATGGTCCTTGGCCATAATGATGGCCTGCATTTCCCTGCCCGGAAACACGGCGTATGCCGGTGAAAAGCCCGCCCCGGAGCGCATAAATCAGGGGCCGGAAGTCTTTGTGCAGATGGGGCATTCAGGATTTGTCAGCTCCGTAGCCTTCAGTCCGGACGGCAGGTATGCCTTGTCCGGGAGTTGGGACAAAACGCTGAAGCTTTGGGACGTGTCTACGGGCAGGGAGATTCGGACGTTACACGGGCACTCAGATTGGGTAAATTCTGCAACCTTCAGTCCCGATGGGAGATATGCGCTCTCCGGGAGTTCAGATAAAACGCTCATACTGTGGGACGTGTCAAACGGCAGAGCCGTGCGGACACTCGGCGGACATGTCGACTCGGTCATATCCGTATCCTTCAGCCCCGACGGCAAATTCGCGCTGTCGGGAAGCTGGGACACTACCGTCAGGCTGTGGAATGTTTCAACGGGGATGCTGGTAAGAACACTGAAAGGGCATATAAATGATGTTACAGCCGTAACGTTCAGCCCCGACGGTAAATTCGCGCTGACGGGAAGCAGTGATAAAACCATCAAGCTGTGGGACGTGCGTACAGGAACATCTATTAAGACGTTTTCGGGGCATTCAGATGAGGTCAAGGCAGTTTCTTTCAGCCCCGACGGCAGATTTGCGCTTTCCGGGAGTAAGGATAAAACCGCCAGGTTGTGGGACGTTGCAGCCGGCGTGGAGACACGGAGGTTTCTTGGGCATGGCGGCGTCAACGCAGTCGTTTTCAGCCCCGACGGTAAATATGCGCTGATCGGTGGTCGGAATGATGATTATACACCACTACTGAAGCTTTGGAATGTTTCTACCGGAAATGAGATGCAGTCGTTCAAGGGGAAGGGGCATGAGAACGGGATTTCATCAGTTTCTTTCAGCCCTGACGGCAGATATGCGCTCTCCGGGAGTTTCGATCATACCATTAAACTGTGGGACCTGTCGACAGGAGAGGAACTGCGGACGTTCCGGGGACAGGCAAGCGGCGTTTCATCGGTTTCCTTCAGCCCTGACGGCAGAAACGTACTGTCCGCAACCTATGCAAGCAAGATAGTGCTTTGGGACATAGTAGCCGGCAAAGAAGTGCGAAAGCTTAAAGGATATAAGTATTCAATTACTGGGCACAGATATGAGGCGATGCTCTCTGCATACTTCAGCCCCGACGGCAGGTACGCGCTGTCTGCAAGCAGTTTAGCTCCCAAGATTTGGGACATCTCTACCGGCGAGGAGACACGGATTTTTCTTGGGCTTAAAAGCTATGTCGAAGCAGTCGCCTTCAGCCCTGACGGTAAATATGTGCTGACCGGTGGTCGGCTTGATGATCCTACTCTGAAGCTTTGGGATGTTTCCACCGGGAATGAGGTGAAAACACTCAAGGGGCACTCAAATCATATCTCATCTGCGGTCTTCAGCCCCGATGGCCGCTTTGCACTGTCCGGAAGTCATGATAAAACCCTTAAGCTTTGGGACGTGTCCACGGGCAGGGAGATAAGGACGTTTCAGGGTCATTCAGATGGTGTTTACTCCGCGGCCTTCAGCCCCGATGGCCGCTTTGTGCTGTCGGGAAGCGGCGACAATACCCTTAAGCTCTGGGACGTGTCTTCGGGCAAAGAGGTGCGGACGTTCAAGGGGCATGCCGGAATCGTGCGATCCGTATCTTTCAGCCCTGACGGCAGGCATGTGTTTTCCGGGAGTTTTGATGGTACTGCCAGGATTTGGGACATCTCAACGGGAAAGGTGATCAGGACACTTAAGGTCAAGGGGAGTGCGGATTTCGTCCTCTCAGTAGCCTACGGCCCTGACGGCAGATATGCGCTTACGGGCGGGGGAGGGGCAAGCATCATCTGGAACGCGGCAACGGGCAGTGAACTTTGTCGGATGATTACATTTGACGATGGAGAATGGATCGTCATTACCCCGGAAGGCTACTTCAATGCCTCTCCCAACGGCGCAAAAAACCTTAACGTAAGGATCGGCAATAATGTCTACAGCATAGACCAGTTCTATGCCAGGTTCTACCGCCCCGAGCTTGTTCAACTGGCCCTGGCCGGCAAGGAAGTTCCTAAAGGCGAGACCTTCGGCGATATCCTGGTCAAAAAGCCGGCCCCCGCGGTCTGGATCGTATCACCCGTTGCAGGAGAAATTATTGACAAGGACAGCATCACCGTTTCCTTGAAGATCATCGATAACGGCGGCGGGATCGGAAATGTGAATATCTATCTCAACGGCGCCCAGGTGGCGAATGAGACGAGAGGGGTGATTGTAAAAGGCAGGGAAACGGCAAATGAGAAGCTCCTCTCCTTTACCATTCCTCTCATAGAAGGGCAGAACGAGATCAGGGCTGTCGCTTTCAACAAAGAGAATTCCATGGAGTCGAACCCGGCGAAGATTTCCGTCATCTCCAAAGCGCTTCTCCGGAAGCCGGACCTCTACGCCCTTGTCATAGGCATCAACGAATACAAGAATAAGTCCATATCGCTGACCTATGCCGTGCCTGATGCTGCGGCATTTGCAGAGACCTTGAAGAAGACCGCGGCGCCTTTGTTTGAGAAAACCGATATTCGGATACTCACGACGCCAGATGCGACGACCAAAGAGGCCATCACCAAGGCCTTTGAAGAGCTTCGCCTGAAGATCAAGCCCAACGACCTCTTTGTATTCTACGACGCCTCCCACGGAGTGGTGGACGTGGTGAACAACGAAGAACAGTATTTCCTGCTCACGAGCAATGTCCTTCTTCTGTCCTCCCGGCACATCGGCGAAGACGCCATGGGGCAGAAGGATCTTGCCAAGCTCATCGGGAACATTCCCGCCCAGAAGAAGGTCGTGATCCTCGACACCTGCAATGCAGGCAAGGGCGGCAAGGAACTCCAGATCGCGCTCTTGCAGCAGACGAGGGGGCTCACGGAATCAACAGCAGTGAAGCTTCTCCAGCGGGCCATCGGCTCCGCGGTCTTTTCCGCATCATCCGACACCCAGCAGGCGCTCGAAGGGTACAAGGGGCATGGTCTCTTCACCTATGTGTTGATGGAAGGGCTCCGGGGCAAGGCGGACATCAAGAAGGACGGGTTCATCACCGTGCTGGGCCTCGCGGACTACGTGGAAGAGCAGGTGACGAAGCTGTCCGAAGAGGTCTTCAAGCGTCAGCAGACGCCGACGATCCAGACCGGCGCGAACTTCCCGATCGGGAAGGTGCAATAACGCAGGAGGATGCCTCCATTGAAAAAGATCAGCGACTATACGCTGCCGCGAAACAAGCAGGGCTCGCTGCAATCGTGATCCGGGATCATCGGGGGAGCTCACAATAACCATGCAAGAACAAGAAGACAGGGCGCCTGCCTCCCAGTACAAAACCTGCTATATGGCGAGCATCCTCCTGTCGAGCAGTTCTTACGAAGGAGAATTGAACGAGCAGCTCCTCAGCGCATTGCGTAGCAGTCCTTCAGCATCGGAAATCGCCGCGCCACGGGTTCTGCCAGGCCCCCCCAACCGCAGCTATTTTATCCAGAGTTTCCTCAGGGAGCTGCTGAACATTCCCTCTGGAGTGGAAATAGCTGCGCCGGACAGGGAATTCCAGCATCAGATAGACGATTACGAAGAGGGGATACCCGATCCTGTTTATCCTAACAAAACGTACCGGGCTCTGTCGTTGGATCTCCGGCTGGATTTGGCAGGAAAGAGAGACGCAAGGCTCTTCCTGCACGAATTGTCGTCCGGGGAACTGGTGCTGATCAGTTTCGCCTTTGACTTGTCCACGATTCAGGGCGTGAGCTGGCGCAGGGACAAACCTCTGAACCAGGAGAGCGATCTGCCCCTTTTCAGGGCGTTCCTGCTTGGGCTGACCGAGGTGTATCCGGTACTCATCGGTACGCTCGGCATTGACCTGGACGCGGTAATTGCCGACCTGTCCGACGATGGACTCAGGCTCGAGATCCCGGTGTCTCTCCATCAGCTTGCCGGTGTGATCCGGGAGGCTGGGCATGAACATAACTACGATTTTGCCATTATCAGCCCGGCGGCTTCCGGCGGGAACAAACCGTTTGTCCATGACTGCATCAGCACGCCGCGAAGCGCCCGGGAGAGCGACCTGATCGGGGAGCATCACGACCTGGCCCTGGTGGGCGAACTGCGACAGCATGCTGAACGGGCCGAGCAGGCATACGACAGGATGTACGAATCGAGCTATCCCAAGGACGACAGGGATGATGCGCTCGGCCATCTGTCCAGGGCCATCGGACTGGCCGGGTCGCTGGGGCTCGGGAAGGAAGAGGCCCGGCTGCGGGAGCGTTACGCGCATATCGAGGCGGTGTTCAATTCCCAGTTCCGCCGATAAGAAGCTCCATGCAAACGGTTGTCGTTCATCCTGGAAGGAGGCTCTCGTGAAGAAGATGTCGTTTTTCTATCTGATGTTCGCCGGGCTATCCGCGGCAATAGCCGCGTTCTGCTTTTACCTGGTCTCTCTTGCGGTCAACGCGCAGCAATCCAGCGGCGCATGGCTCTTCGCGGCTTTCGGTCTTTTATTCAGCGTGCTCCCTGCCTTCGCGCTGATACGACTGCTCGCGTCCAAGTCCGAATTTTTCGCCCGAATCGACAAGGCGATCTCGCCTGAGCCCGCAGAGCCTCAGGGTGTGAGATTCGGTCCGCACTGGATGATGATGATAGCCATGATCGTGATCGCGTTGATTATCATCTCCGTTGTTATAAGCGTGATAATGAGCCTGTTTTAGCGTAGGCCCTGGATAATGGGAGAAAATGGAATGAGTTAGTTACTAAAAAATCAAATTCTTCTCAAAAAATGGAAAGAATATTTCTTTAATGTCTTGATTTTTACCGCAATTTTGCAATTTTCAATTTTCAATTCCGGCTTGTCCGGGTTAGGGATTGTGTGAGATATTCTTTTCGTGGATAATGAAGTGCCGGCGCTTGCGGAGAAGGTCTTTAAAAGGGCGCAATATCCTACAATATCGATCAGCGGCATGGGGTTCCCGATCGGGAAGGTGAGATAAACTATGGACCTCTTTGACGCTATCAAGGGCAGAAAAAGTATTCGCCGGTTCAAGCAGACGCCGGTTCCTGACGAGGACATCAGGAAAATCCTAGATGCCGGGAGGCTTGCGCCGAGCGCAAACAATGCCCAGCCGTGGAGTTTTATTGTCATCAAAGACCGTGCGCTTCTCAAGAAGATGGCCGAGGCTGTCCGGGAGATGGTGGACCGGATGGTCCCCTATGCCGAGAGCGAGAAACAGGCCCAGCGGCTGACGGCATATAAGAGTAATTATTATGTTTTCTTCGAGAACGCTCCGGTCGTGATCGCCGTTGTTATGGAATCATACGTGTCAACTGGCCTACTGATGAGGATGGGATATAGCGAGGAAGAAGCCGTGCGTCTCCGTCCTCATCCGGGTTTGCAGAGCGTTTCAGCGGCGATCCAGAACATGCTTCTGGCGATCCACGCCCTCGGCTACGGGTCCTGCTGGATGACGGGGCCGCTGGTGGCGCAGGAGGCCTTTGAGAAGTTATTGGGCTACGGCAAGGAAAAGTACATCGCCGCGCTCCTGCCCGTGGGGGCGCCCGATGAGGACCCGCCGGCGAGGAGCAGAAAACCGCTGGAAGAGATCGTGAGGGTGATCGGTTGAATGTGATGGTCTCGTAAAAAGCCCCTTATGCCGTCATTGCGAGGAGCGGAGCGACGCGGCAATCTCGATTTTTCAGGCGGTTATGAACTGCGAGATTGCTTCGCTTCGCTCGCAAAGACGGCTTTTAGAACTTTTTACGAATGAATCAATGTTGGTGGTCTCGTAAAAAGTCCGTAACCGCCCTTTTTCGTCATTCCCGTGAAAACGGGAATCCAGTTTTTTCAGATGGTTGACTGGACTCTGGATACCCGCTTTCGCGGGTATGACGACTTTTTACGAGACCATCAATGTTACCCGCAGAGAAAACCTGTTTCATTTGATTTTATCAACTCGGCGTCCTCGGCGGTATATCATGAATTTTTGTTCACGCCGCGGGTTCGTCGGTCAGCTCCATCTCGCTCTCGCACAGCTCGGTCCCTTTCCCGATCACCACGATCCCCGATGGAGTGACATGGAACCGCGTACGGTCTTCGTCGAGGTCGTAGCCGATCTCGGTCCCCGGCGGGATCGTGACGTCCTTGTCGATGATCGCCCGCTTGATCCGGCAGTGCCTGCCGATGTCCACGTTCTCCATCAGGATGGAATCATATACCTCGCTGTAGCTGTTGACGCGCACGTTGGGCGAGAGCACCGAGTTCTGCACCCGGCCGCCGCTCACGATGCAGCCGGGGGCCACGATGGAGTCCAACGCGATGCCGAGCCTGCCGCCCTTCTTCTCCTGGGCGAAGACGAACTTGGCCGGCGGGTTCTGCGCCTGGTAGGTGCGGATCGGCCAGGCCCGGTCGTAGAGGTTCAGGAGCGGGTCCACGCTCACCAGGTCCCGGTTCGCCTCCCAGTAGGCGTCGATGGTCCCCACGTCCCGCCAGTACTTTGCCGCCTTCCTGTTCTCGTCGATGAAGTTGTAGGCGCAGACACGGGCGGTCTTCATCATCTCGGGGATGATGTTCCTGCCGAAGTCATGGGACGTGTCCCTGAGGGCGTCGAACCGGAGGTGTTCCAGTATCTTCCGGGTGTTGAAGAGGTAGATGCCCATGGACGCGAACGCCATGTCCGGCCTGCCCGGGATGGACTTCGGCTTTTTTGGCTTTTCCTCGAAGCCGATGATCCGGCAGTCCTCCTCTACCTCGATGATCCCGAAGGCAGAGGCCTGCGCGACGGGCACTTCGATGGCGGCCACGGTGGCGTCGGCCCGCTGCTCGCGGTGGAACCTGAACATCTCCGCGTAGTCCATCTTGTAGACGTGGTCGCCGGCGAGGATCATGAGATGGTCCGGCGCGTCCTTTTCTATCATGTAGATGTTCTGGTAGATGGCATCGGCCGTGCCCTGGTACCATTTGTCCCCGACGCGCTGCTGGGGCGGGACGGAGATGATGTACTCGTTCAACTCGCCGGAGAAGAAGTTCCACCCGAGGCGGAGGTGCTTGTCCAGGGACATGGACTTGTACTGGGTGAGGACCGCGATCTTGCGGATGCCGGAGTTGATGCAGTTGGACAGGGTAAAGTCGATGATCCGGTAGATGCCGCCGAAGGGGACGGCGGGCTTTGCCCGATGGAGCGTGAGGGGATGGAGGCGTTCTCCCTTGCCGCCCGCAAGTATCATTGCCAGGATGCCCATGCTGTCTCCTTGCTGCGTTGTGGGTTTTTCAGTGGTCGAATAATATAATAATAGCAGGCATGCATCAGGCTGTCAAATTTGCGAGTCCGCGCCCCGAGCCGGGGTATTCCCTGCGAAAAATGCCGGTCAGTCCCGAAGGTCCGCGACCGGGCGAGGGCGGTCGGTCGGGCAAAAAGGGGAAGAAGGGCGATGATACGGCGAAGTGATGAGTGAACCGGGGCGGTATGGCGGGCATTCCGGCGAGAAGCAGATGTATTGGCCCGGTAAACAGGCGTTACCGAAATAGATAATAGTAATTTTTACATGAAAATTTTTAATAACTTTTTGGCTTGCATTTTTAATCTTTACTGGTTAATATTCAATCGCAATCGCTTTCATAATCAAGTGCATTTCCGGACCTGCCGTGTATTTTGGCAGCGCGCTTTTTGGTGGATCGGTAACGCTGCTGACTGCCTCGTACGGCAGCAGCGGATGCTCGGGATTGCGGCTCTGACAGCCTTTCTGGTCCGGTCAAGTCCATTCCATCACTTTAAAAACACTGTTTATTCCCCGGGGGGTCGGGATCCCGTTTTTTTCCGGGGAGCGAGATCGAGGAGGTTGCCGGTGCTTCAACAAGAAGAGGTCAAAAAGATTGATACCGTTCTGGACGATGCCGAGGGTAAGCGGGGAGTCCTTATTACCGTGCTCCAGCGGGTCCAGGAAAAGGTCGGCTACCTCCCCGAGGACGCCATGGGCATGATCGCCGACCGGCTGTCGCTCTCCCTCTCGCAGGTGTACGGCGTGGCGTCGTTCTACAAGCACTTCCATTTCAAGCCCCGGGGCAAAAACATCGTCAAGGTCTGCATGGGCACTGCGTGCCACGTGCGCGGCGCCAGGGCAGTGCTCACGGAGATGGAGCAAAAGCTGGGTATCAAAGAAGGCGAGACCACGCCCGATCTGTCCGTCACCCTTGAGACCGTGGGGTGCGTCGGGTGCTGCGCCCTGGCGCCGGTGGTCACCGTGAACGACCAGGAGCTCTTCGGCGAGCTGACGCCGAAAATGGTGGACGATATCATTCTCACGGTGAGGAGCGAACATGGAACTCACGTTTAAGCGGCTGGAGAATGTAAAAGACCTGGATGCCCTGAGGCGGAAGCTCCAGAAGGAGCATAAGGAGAGCGATGCCTATCGCGTCCGCGTCTGCTGCGGCACCGCCTGCCAGGCCTCGGGCTCACACAAGCTGATCCGGAAGTTCGAGGAAGAGGCGGCGCAGAAGCAGGTCAAGCTCGAGATCGTGAAGACCGGCTGTCAGGGGTTCTGCCAGCGCGGTCCCCTCGTGATCCAGGACCCGCAGGAGATCTTTTACCAGAAGGTGAAGGTGCACGATGTGTCCGGCCTGTTCTCCGATTCCGTGATCCGCGGCATACCCTACCGCAAGCAGCTCTACCGCGAGTTTCCGATGTCCGACCCGAATGTCGCGATGAAGGACATTCCCTTCTATAAAAAGCAGCGGCGCGTGGCGCTCCACCGGAACGGGGTTGTCGATCCCTGCAATATCTACGACGCGATCCGCGAGGACGGCTATGCCGGCCTCGCCAAGGTCATTACCGACATGAAGCCCGACGAGGTCATCGAGCTCGTCAAGAAGTCGGGCCTCCGCGGCCGCGGCGGCGCGGGCTTCCCTGCCGGGCTCAAGTGGGAGCACACCAAAAAATCGGGCGCCAAAATCAAGGCCGTCGTCTGCAACGGCGACGAGGGCGATCCGGGCGCGTTCATGGACCGCTCGGTCATGGAAGGCGACCCCCACTCCGTGCTCGAGGGCATGCTCATCAATGCCTATGCCATCGGCGCGCAATACGGCTATATCTACGTGCGGCATGAGTATCCCCTTGCCGTGAAGAACCTCGGCGTCGCCATCAAGCAGGCCGAGGCCATGGGGCTCCTGGGCAGGAACATCCTGGGCAGCGGCCTCGATTTCACCGTGGAGATCAAGGAAGGCGCCGGCGCCTTCGTGTGCGGCGAGTCCACGGCGCTCGTGGCCTCCCTCGAGGGCGAGCGCGGCATGCCGCGTCCCCGTCCTCCGCGTCTCTCCGAAGCGGCGGGCGGCCTCTGGAACATGCCGACGAACCTCAACAACGTCGAGACCTTTGCAAACGTTCCGACGATCATCACGAAGGGCCTGGACTACTATACGAAGATCGGGACGGAAAAATCAAAGGGTACCAAGGTCTTCGCCCTTACGGGAAAAATCAAGAACACGGGGCTCATCGAGGTGCCCATGGGCATCACGCTCCGGGAGATCATCTTCGACATCGGCGGCGGCATGCTGAACCCCGAAAGGCAGTTCAAGGCGGTCCAGACCGGCGGCCCTTCGGGCGGCTGTATCCCTGCCCAGTTCCTCGATATGAAGGTTGACTTCGACACGCTTGCCGGCGTAGGGTCGATGATGGGCTCCGGCGGCTTGGTGGTCCTCGATGAGGACGACTGCATGGTGGACGTGGCCAAGTTCTTCCTGTCCTTCACCAAGAGCGAGTCCTGCGGAAAGTGTCCGCCCTGCCGCATCGGCACGTGGCAGATGTATGAACTGCTCGAAAAGATCACTTCGGGCGGGGGAGAAGAAGGCGATATCGAGCGGCTCGAAAAGCTGGGCAAGGCCGTCGTGGCCGGCTCGCTCTGCGGTCTGGGCAACAGCGCGCCGAACCCCGTGCTCTCGACCATCCGGTACTTCCGTGAGGAATACGAGGAGCACGTGAACGACAAGTACTGCCGCGCCAAGCGCTGCCAGGGGCTGGGGTCGTACAGGATATTGCCCGAGCACTGCATTCTCTGCGGCCTGTGCAAGCAGGCCTGCGCCTTCGACGCCGTGGTGGAGCTCAGGGACCGGTTCTATATCGACCAGGACTACTGCACCAAGTGCAAGGCGTGCTACAGCGTCTGCCCCACGGAGGCCGTCGTGATCGAAAAAGGAGGGGCCCATGTCGCAGCAAGAAAGTAAGTGCCCGGTCAGCATCACGAAGGCCAGGCTGGAGTTCTTCTACAACGACGATTCCAAGAACGGCATGTGCTCCAAGTGCCACCCCTGCAAGCTCGGCATCTACGATGCCGTCAAGATCTTCGAGGCGATCCAGGCGGGCAGGGGCGAGGAGAAGCACATTGCGCTCCTCAGGCGCATCGCCGAGGACGTGAAGGACGGCGGCATGTGCAAGAAGGGCAAGGACCACGCCGACATCCTCGCGGCGTTTCTGAAGGACCACGCAGCGGACCTCGAACGGCACATCAAGGGCGTCTGCACGAGCCGCGAGTGCGCCTATCTGGTGAGGTACGAGATCAACCCGACGCTCTGCACCATGTGCGACAAGTGCCGCGAAGCGTGCAAGGACTTCGCCATCGAGGGCCAGAAGAAAGAGCCCTATAAGACCGGCTTTACGCCCTACCGCATCCGGCAGCGCCGCTGCACCCACTGCGGCGAATGCGTCAAGGTCTGCCCCGTAGGCGCGGTGTTCATCGTGGAAGAGCAGGCGGTAGTGGGGGCGGGCAAATAAAAGACTTCATTGTAAATTGCAAATTGTAAATATCAAATTTTAAATTTACAATTTCCGATTTGAAATTTCCAATTCCGTACGAGAATTTTCGGAGGCTGCTATGACGACCAAGATGGTGAACATGGAATTTGACGGGAAGGCCGTGTCCGTTCCCGAGGGCATGACCCTCGTGGATGCGGGCGCCGCCGTGGGGGTCCACATCCCGAACCTTTGCCACATCAAGGAACTGCGCGGCGTGGGCGCCTGCCGCATGTGCATGGTGGAGGTGGAGGGCATGAAGACGCCCGTCACCGGCTGCACCACCCGGACAAAGGAAGGGATGAAGGTCCAGACCAGAACGCCGAAGGTGGAGGAGATCCGGAAATTCGTGACCGATCTGGTCCTCTCCTTCCATCCCCTGGACTGCATGACCTGCCCCAAGGCCGGCGCTTGCGACCTCCAGCGATACGCCGCGGACTTAAAGATACAGGAATCGTCCTTCGGCAGGAAGAGCTTCAATTATGAGCTGAACGATAAGAGCCCCTTCATCACCATCGACAACAACTACTGCATCCTCTGCGGCCGGTGCGTGCGGGTCTGCAAGGAGCAGGGTACGAACGTGCTCGACTTTATGGGCCGCGGCATCACGACCAAGGTCTCGACGGCGCTCGACAAGCCGCTCCACGAGTCCGGCTGCACTTTCTGCGGGTCCTGCATCGATGCCTGCCCGGTGAACACCATCATGGAGCGCGACCGCTGGCAGCACGGCCGGGAATGGGACCTGGAGAAGCATGAGTCGGTCTGTACCGCCTGCGCATCGGGCTGCAGCGTTGTCGTGAGCAAGAAGGACGGCCGCATCGTGAAGGTGAATGCAAAAGAAGACAACGGCTATATCTGCGCCATCGGCCGGTTCGGCTTCGATTCCTTAAAATCCGCAAACCGCGTCACCGCGCCCATGAAGAAGCAGGGCGGCAAGCTCGTGCCGACCACCTGGGACGATGCGGCAAAGATCGCGGGTGACGCCCTCAGGAAGGCCGGCGCGAACGCGGGCTTCATTGCTTCCGGCTCGCTTACGAACGAAGAGGCCTTCGCCCTCCAGTCCCTTGCCCGTGATGTGGTCGGAAGCGCAAACATCGACACCCCGGCATCGGCCTATGCGGGCGGCCTCATTTCAGCCCTCCACACGGTCTACGGCGATGCAGGCGTCACTATCGCCTCCCAGGCCGAGCTCAAGTCAGCGGACTGCGTTGTGGTGATCGGCTCGGATGCGTCCCAGAAGAAGCAGTCCCTGCAGGAAGTGGATGTCATGATCCGGAGAAGGGCACAGGCAGGGGCCAAAGTGATCGTGGTGAATCCCGAGAAGACGGACATCGCTTCTCATCAGAACGCCATCCACCTCCAACTCAAGGAAGGGACCGATACGGTCCTCCTTGCAGGGCTTATGAGCGCTGCGATCGCAGAGGGCGCCGCGGCGGCCGCGAAGGGGCTTGATGCGCTGAAAAAGTCCCTGGTGACCGTTGATCAAGCCGCATCCGGTTCCGGCGTTACCGCCGAGCAGATCGCGAATGCGGCCAAGGCGTACGCCGCCGCCAAGCAGCCCGTGGTCGTCATCGGAACGGGTATTTCCGCGAACGAGGAGGCCTCGCTCCAGGCGCTGAACCTCGCGATGCTCAGGAGCGCCGGCGTTCTGCCGCTCATGCTCGAAGCGAACAGCCTCGGCGCGATCCAGATGGGCTGCGTTTCCGACAGGGAGCCGGGACATGCCAAGGTCAAAAAGGCCGGCAAAGGCTATGTCGATATGAAGTCCGGCATGAAGGCGCTCTACATCGCGGGGAATGTGCCTGATTCGGATTTCAAGTCGGATTTCATCATTGTCCAGACGAGCCACCTGACGCCCCTTGCACAAAAGGCCGACCTCGTGCTTCCGATGGCCGCGCTGTATGAAAAGCAGGGGACCATTGTGAATACCTACGGCATGGTCAAGGCCTTTGGCCAGGCGCAGAGCGCTGCCGGCGAGGCCAGGGACGGTGTTGAGATCGCTTCCGATATTTCCGCGGCAGTCAATAAGACAAAGGCGTTGAAAGCCAAGGACATCACCGCTGCGGCAAGGAAGGTGAAGGCAGGGAAACCCGGCGAGGGCTCACTCCAATCCGTCGTTGCCAAGGCCGCAAAACCGTACGCAGTATCCGCGTCCGTGGTCCTCAAGGCAATGAACCAGGGCATGCTCGCGGATTCCGGCGTGTTCAAGGTGATCGTGGTGAAAGAACCGGCGCTGCAGAGATAGTACGCTGGAAAGGTACCTGGAAAGGTACCGTGAAGGCTTATAAGGCACAGGATTAAAAGAGGGGATGCTCAGTCTCCTTTATGAAAGGAGTTGGAAATCATGAGGGAAGATCTTAAATCAGTTGATCCGGCCGCCCAGGCGCTGTTGAAGGTCGCCGGAGAGAAAAAAATAAAGACCTCGTTCGACCGTGCGGAGCATTTGAAGCCCTGCCCCATCGGGCACCAGGGCGCGTGCTGCAAGATGTGTCATATGGGGCCCTGCCGGCTCGTGGGCAAGGAAGACGAGGCCGAGGGGGTATGCGGCGCATCGCTTCCGGTGGTCACGGCGCGGAACTTCGCGCGCATGGTTGCCGCAGGCACCGCGGCGCATTCGGACCATGCCCGCGACCTCGCGAACACCCTGCTCGCCGTGGCCCGCGGGGAGGCCAAGGACTTCCAGATCAAGGACGTGCGCAAGCTCAACCGCGTGGCAGGGTACCTCGGCATCAACGTGGAAGGCAAGCCCGTGAACAAAGTGGCGGAAGAGGTGGCGCTTAAGTTTCTCGATCAGTTCGGGCAGCAGAAGGGCGAGCTGGCGTACCTCTCCCGTGCCCCGAAAAAGCGGCAGGAGATCTGGAAGAAGCTCGGTATCGCCCCTCGCGCCATTGACCGCGAGTGCGTGGAGATGCTCCATCGCACCACCATGGGCGTGGACCAGGAGCCGAACAACATCATGCTCGGTGCGCTCCGCACCTCGCTCGCCGACGGCTGGGGCGGCTCCATGATGGGCACGGACATCTCGGACATCCTCTTCGGCACGCCCAAACCGGTCAAGACCAAGGCCAGCCTCGATGTGTTCAAGGAAGACCACGTGAACCTCGTGGTCCACGGCCATGAGCCGTCCTTTGCCGAGATGCTGGTGGTCGCCGTTGAAGACCCGGAAATCACGGCATACGCCAAGTCCAAGGGCGCCAAGGGCGTGAACCTCGTGGGCATGTGCTGTACGGCGAATGAGATCCTGGTCCGCCACGGCATCCCCACGGCAGGCGGTTTCCTGCAGCAGGAGCTCGGCATCGTGACCGGCATGGTCGAGGCCATGGTGGTGGACGTGCAGTGCATCATGCCCGCGATCGCCCAGATCTCGAAGAATTTCCATACCAAGATCATCACCACGACGTCCAAGGGCAAGATGGTCGATGCCGTCCATATTGAGTACGACGAGCACCACGGCCTGGACATCGCCAAGAAGGTGGCCCGGCTGGCGATCGATAATTTCCAGAACCGCAAGAAGGAAAAGGTGTCGCCGGCCAACGTGAAACCCGCCGATGTGATCGCCGGCTTCTCCGATGAGTATGTCGAGTATATGCAGGGAGGACGGTACCGCGGCTCGTACCGGCCGCTGAACGACGCCATCATCGCCGGACGCATCCGCGGGGCCGTGGGTCTCGCGGGCTGCAACAACCCGCGCATCAGCCAGGACAGCATCCACAACTTCCTCACCCGCGAGCTGATCAAAAACGACGTGCTCGTGCTCCAGACCGGCTGCTCGGCCCATGCGTCGGCCAAGGCAGGGTACATGACGCCCGAGAACGCGCTCGAAAACGCGGGCCCGGGCCTGCGCGAGGTCTGCGAGGCCATCGGCATCCCGCCGGTGCTCCATCTCGGCTCCTGCGTGGACAACTCGCGCATCCTGACCATCGCGTCACACATTGCCGAGGAAGGCGGTCTCGGCGACGACATCGGCGGCCTTCCGGCCGTGGGCATCGCCCCTGAGTGGATGAGCGAAAAGGCCATCGCCATCGGGACCTATTTCGCGGCCTCGGGCGTGCCCATCATCTTCGGAGCAGGCTCACCGGTCAGCGCAAGCAAGACGCTGAAAGATATCATGGAAAACAAGTGGTGGGACATGCTGAACGCCGGCTTCTACTTTGAGGATGATCCGGGCAAGATCCTCGAGCTGACGCTCAAGCTCATCGACGCGGCCCGGGAAAAGCTGAAGATCCGCAAGTACGAGCAGGGCGCCTTCGGCACCGAGCGCGTGCTCATGGACATGGCGGCGCGGCGCGCGGCCACCTTTGCCACGCCCCACGGCGTGGACGTGTAGAAAATGCAAAAGTAAAGGTAACTACTCAGGTCTGCCGCAAAAAGACGCAGAAGTCACAAAAGGTTGTAGCGTCGGGGTTTATCCCCGACGATTAGTCGCCCTCAGTAAATGAGGGCGCTACACGGGACTTGGGTAGTTACAAAGTAAAAATGCAAAATGCAAAATTATCCGGTACGGATACGGCGGGCAGTGATAAGTAAGAAGCTCTTGCAATAAATAAAATTTACTGCAGAGAACGCCGAGGCAACCCATGAAGAGCGCTCTTTTTTCTCTGCGGTCGCTGCGTCCTCTGCGATGAAAAGTTTTTTGCGGGTCTGTGACGCAAGGACAGAAGCATGTACCGAGGCGAAAAATTCAACAGCATCACCCACCTGGCCGGTGCGGCGCTCGCGCTCACCGGCCTTGTTGTTCTCGTGGTCCGGGCAGCGCTTGCGGGCGATCCCTGGAAGATCGTCAGCTTCAGCCTGTACGGGACCACGCTTTTCGCCCTTTATACCTTCTCGACGCTCTATCACAGCGTTCGCGGCAACGCCAAAAAAGTTCTGCGCACGTTCGACCACACGGCGATCTATCTCCTCATCGCCGGGACCTACACCCCCTTCACCCTTGTCACCCTGCGCGGTGCCTGGGGTTGGTCGCTCTTCGGCGCCGTCTGGGGCCTTGCGGCGCTCGGCATCGCGCAGGAACTCTTCATCGCGAAGGGGAAGCGCATTCTCTCCGTCGTGATCTATCTTCTCATGGGATGGCTCGTAATCATCGCCGTCCGCCCGCTCCTTCGCGCCCTTCCGGCCCCCGGGTTCGCCTTGCTCGCGGCAGGCGGAGTGCTGTATACGGGCGGCGTCGTTTTTTACGTCCTCGACAAAAAGCTCCGGCACAGTCACGGCATCTGGCACCTCTTCGTGCTCGCCGGGAGCATCTGCCACTACATCGCCGTTCTCTGCTGCGTAGCGTGAGATAATGTCTGATGCACGATGCATGACGCAGGCGGCGCCCCTTGTTTCTCCGCAATTTCCTCATCCAAAAAAATCAGGAAAAAACCAAAAAATACCTTGACATCGCGCGATTTTTCGATATGATTATGAGTATATTTAGTATATCTACTATGAATAACCTGTCCAGTGAGGATGCCATGGTTACGCGCAAAAATTCAGGCAAGACCTACAAGACGAAGGAGATCTGCGACCAGTTCGACATCTCCCGAGCCACGCTCTTCCGGTGGGAGAGCGAAGGGATGCTGAGGGGGGTCGGGCGTGACTGGCGGGGCTGGAGGGTATACAGCGAGAACAATCTGCGGAACATCGAGAAGATCATTCGGGGCAAGAACGCCGGCTGAGCCGGGACTGTTGCCGTTTTGGAGCAGGCATGCTTTTTTCACGAAAAATAGAACCCATCGCGCTCGACATCGGGTCCACGTTCATCAAGCTCGTCCACCTCAAGGGCTCGGAGCGGAACTTCCATCTTGCGAAGTTCGGCATGATACCGCTGCCGCCGGAGGTGATCGTCGAGGGCGCGGTCATGGACGCGGGCCGCGTCGTGGACGCCATCAAGGAGCTGCTGGCAACGAACAAGGTGAGGACCAAGGAGGCGGTGATCTCCGTCTCGGGCAGCTCCGTGATCATCAAACGCATCTCCGTTACCGACATGACCGACGAGGAGCTGGCAGAGTCCATCAAGTGGGAGGCGGAACAGTACATCCCCTTTTCCATCGATGACGTGAACATCGATTTTCAGAAGCTCGGCCCGGGCGCCGTGGAGGGGCAGGCCGATGTCCTCCTCGTTGCGGTCAAGAAGGACAAGATCAACGATTACGTGAACCTCGTGAAGGAGGCGGGTCTCGAGCCGGTGATCATGGACGTGGATGCCTTCGCCCTGGCGAACATGTACGAGCTTAATTATGACGTCGGGCCCGGCGTCGCGGCGCTCCTGAACGTGGGCGCGACGGTCATGAACATCAACATCCTGAAGGACGGCCTGTCCACGTTCACGCGCGACATCACCGTGGGCGGCAACCGGTACACCGAGGCCATCCAGAAGGACTTCGGCCTTGCCTATGAGGACGCGGAGCGGGTGAAGCGCGGCGATGACGTGGACGGCGTGGACCGGGAGCAGGCCTCGGGGGTGATCTCATCGGTGACGGAGGACATCGTCGCCGAGATCCAGCGCTCCTTTGAGTTCTTCCGCTCCACCAGCGGAAACGAGAAGGTCGAGCAGGTGCTCCTCTCCGGCGGGTGCGCCCGGATCAGGAGCTTTTCCACCATCCTCGGGGAGCGGCTCGAGGTGCCCGTGGAGATCACCAATCCCTTCAAGAACGTCAGGGTGGACCCGAAGAAGTTCAATCCGGCGTTCATGGAAGAGGCGGGGCCCATGGCGGCCGTGGCCGTCGGGCTGGCGATCAGGAGGCCCGGCGACCGATGATGATCAAGATCAACCTCCTGCCGACCAAGCGCAAAACGCCCAAGAAGGTCACCGAGCTCCAGCAGCAGATGATCCTCGGTGTGCTGATGCTCATAATCGTCGGCATCGGTATCGGCTATTTATGGGTGGCTCTCAATAACCGCATCGCCGAGCTCCAGCGGGACAAGGCCGCTGCCGAAGCGAGGATCCGCGAACAGGACAACATGCTCAGGGAAGTGAAAAACGTCGAGGAAGAGCGCAAGAAGGTCATGGACAAGATCGACATCATCGAACAGCTCAAAAAGAACCAGGTGGGGCCGGTGCGGCTCCTCGACGAGGTGAGCAAGGCCTTGCCGCCGGGAGTGAACCTCACGGCCCTTACGGAGAATTCCGGCAACGTGGGCCTCGACGGAGACGCCTTCACGAACAACGACGTGGTCCGATTCGTGGACAACCTCAAGGCCTCGCCGTTCCTGGCCGACGTGTTCCTCCTCGAAACCAGGCAGGCGGCCCAGGAGGGGATCGAGTTCTACAAATACAAGCTCCAGTTCAGGTATAAGGGGTTGTGATGGCCGCTGCTGTCATGGATAAGATACAGAGGATCCCTTCCCGGACCAGGGTGATCGTGTTCCTCGCACTCGTGGGCGTGCTCGTCGTGCTCTACATCTGGCAGGTGCACATACCCAAGAACACCGAGATCAAGCGGCTCGAAGGAGAGGTCGCCGGGCTCCAAGCCAGGATCCGTGAGAACGACGAGAAGATCAAAAAGCTGGATGAGCTCAAAGCGGAGGTCAAGGCGCTCCACGAACGGCTGAAACTGCTCACGGAGCAGCTCCCTCCCGGCTCGGAAGTTTCGGGCCTGCTCAGGCAGATCCAGAACCTCGTGAACCAGTCCGGTCTGTCCCTGAAACTCTGGAGGCCCGACAAGCGGCGGGTCCATCCCAGTGGACTCTACGAGGAGATCCCCATCATTATGGAACTGACCGGCGGGTACCACAACGTTGCAATGTTCTTCGACCGGGTAAGCAGGATGACGCGCATCGTGAACATGCTGAACGTCCGGATGACCGGGGCCCGGGTCGTGAAGGGCGGGGTGGTGGATACCAATATCAGCTGTACGGCCATGACCTTTGCGGCAGTGGAGAAGAAACCCGATGCGGCACCAGCAGCGAAAAAAGTCCAGTAGCCGCCGGCTGCGCCGGTACGCCGGGGCGCTTCTCACGAGCGCGTTCCTGCTTGCGGCCTGTTCGGAGGCGCCTAAGCCGGCCCCGCCGCCCGCGGCCCAGGCGCCGAAGCCGGCCGCACCGGCGCCGGCCAAGCCTGAGGCGCCCAAGGCGGAAGAGAAGCCCGCGCCCGTCTATCGGTACAACCCGGCGGGCAGGCGCGACCCCTTTCTGCCGATCATCGTCAAGAAGGAAGAGCAGAAGGTCAACACCGCCAACCGGCCGCCGCTGGAGCGGTTCAACATCAGCGAACTCAAGCTTACGGGCATTGTCTGGGGCGGGTTCGGATATAACGCGATGATCGAGGCGCCCGACGGAAAGGGCTACTTTGTCCGCACCGGCACGGTCCTGGGGCCGAACCGGGGCGTGGTCAAACGCATTACGCAGAGCACCGTCATTATCGAGGAAAAATACAAGACCTTTTCGGGCGAAGTGCAGCGCAAAGAGATCGTCGTCGAACTGAGAAAAAAACGGGAGGGGACGCTATGAAGCAGAGAAAACCCCATGAACAGAAACGACGGACGACGGAGGACGGACGCGCAAGGTCCGTGCTGTCATGGGCGCTTTTCGGCGTCGCACCTGTCCTGGCCTGTGCGGTTCTCTTTTTCGGCTGCGCGGCCAAAGGCCCGGCGCCCGGCGAACAGCCGCCTGTGGTTCACATCGAGTCTATTGAGCCGCAGGACATGCCCGACGGCAAGGCGTTGATCACGATCCAGGGGGCCGAGCCGATCCTTCAGTACACCTCGTTTCAGCTCACCGAGCCGCTCCGTCTCGTGGTGGACGTCACCGATGCCAATATCTCCAAGTTTCCCGACCGCATCGTCGTGAACAAGGGACCCATCATCGATATAACCCCCAGCCAGCAGGACAATATCGCGCGGCTGGAGATCGCCCTTGCCCGGAACGTGGAAACCAGGGTCTTCCAGGAGGGCGGCAAGCTCATGGTGGAGTTCGGCAAGGCCCCTGCGGCAGCCGAGGAGCCGAAACCCGCTCCCGCGGCGAAGCCGGCGAAGGAAGAAAAGGCGCCCGTGGAAGCGGAAAAGCCCGGGACCGCGCCGCCCACGAAGGGCACGGCGTCGGTCGTCACCGCGGTGAAAGCAACGGCTGATGCCGAGGGAATCAAGGTGGTAATCACCGCCAACGGCGCCATGGCGCCCAAGGCCTTCATGCTCAAGGACGGTAAGCTCGTTGTCGACATCCCCGGCGCCCGCAGCACGGTGAGGCCCAGCGTGATAACCGTGCGAAAAGGCGGCCTGGACAAGGTGCGCGTGGGCCAGCACCCCGGCGTTGACAGGAAGGTGCGCGTGGTGTTGGACCTCACGAAGACCATGGATTACACCGTCGTGCCCCAGGGCAACACGCTCGTCATCGCCATGACCGTCGCCGCGGCGCCTGTTGCTGAAGAGAAAACGCCGAAGGAAACAGCCGCGGCCGCGGGAGCAACGCCCGCGGCGGAGAAAGAGGTAACGCCTCCCCAGGAGGCGGCAGCGCCCGTTCCTCCCGTGACCCCGCCGGCCAAAAAGGAGCGCGCAGCAGCGGCGCAAGAGGAAGCTGCTCCGCTTGCACCGGAAATGATGATGGGCGGCGCGAGGTACACGGGCAGGCGGATCTCCCTGGACCTCCAGGACGCGGACCTCGTGAACGTCTTGCGACTGTTTGCCGAAGTGGCGAACCTGAACATGATCCTTTCACCTGAAGTGCGGGGCAGGGTCACGGTGCGCATGGTGAACGTCCCCTGGGACCAGACCATGGACATCATCCTCAAAATGAACGGCCTGGGCTATGCCCGCGAGGAGAACATTCTCAGGATCGCGTCACTCGCCGCGCTCGCCCGGGAGTCCGAAGAGGAGGCCAAGGCCAAGGACGCCAAGAAAAAGGCCGAGGACCTCATTACGCGCATCATCCCAATCAACTACTCTACTGCCTCGGGCATCGAGAGCTCCATCAAAAAATCCCTCTCAGCCAGGGGCGAGACCGTTACCGATGCACGCACAAACACCCTTATCGTCAAGGACATCGCGCGGAACGTGGACGAGGTCGTGACCCTGATCAAGCTCCTGGACAAGCCCATACCCCAGGTGATGATCGAGGCAAGGATCGTCGAGGCCACAACCTCCTTCAGCCGCGAGCTCGGCGTGCAGTGGGGCGGCAAGTTCACGGCAGACGCGGCCCACGGAAATCCCACGGGCCTCACCTTCCCCAACTCCGTCACCGTCACCGGCGGGCCTTCCGTGGGCACCTCGCCCTCGGGCAACTATTTCGTGAACATGCCGGCGGCCACGGGTTCCGGCGTGGGCGGCGCCATGGGCTTCACCTTCGGCTCCCTGAACAAGGCACTTAACCTCGACCTTGTACTCTCCGCCATGGAGTCTGTCGGAGAGGGCAAGGTCATCTCCACGCCGCGCGTAAGCGCCCTGGACAACAAGGAGGCCAAGATCGAACAGGGCCAGTCCATACCCTATTCGTCGAGCTCCGCCGCCGGCGGCACGAGCGTGCAGTTCATCGACGCCAAGCTTTCCCTGGCCGTGACGCCCCATGTGACGCCGGACAACAAGATCTTCATGAAGATCACGGCCACGAAGAACGCGCCTGACACATCGCTCGTGGTGCAGGGCCAGCCCTCGATCCGCAAGAACGAGGCAACCACGGAGATCCTCCTCTCCGACGGCGAGACCGCGGTCATCGGCGGCATTCTCATTGTGGACCGGGGCCAGACCATCTCCAAGGTGCCCTTCTTCGGTGACCTGCCGCTCATCGGGTGGCTCTTCAGAAAAAAGACCATGAAGGACGATAAGCGCGAGCTTCTGATCTTTATCACGCCGAGGATCATAAAGCAGGAGGCGATTTAGTCAACTGCGGAATTCGGAATGCGGAGAAAGACGCGTAGGGGCAGCCCTGCGTGGCTGCCCTCCATGACTAAGAAAATGCAAAATCTGAATAAAGAGAAAATTATGGGTGTGCTGAAGCCCTATTTTATCTCAAAAAAAGATAGAAAAGGAGTGGAGCGATGAGTAATGCGCCGCTTCTATATTACAGGACGAAAGAGCGGATAGAGGAGTACCGGAGAAGACCGGCATTGCAAAAGCTCAAGTGGCTTGAGGCGCAAATGGAGTTCTTCTATTATGCAATGTCCGATAAGGCCAAGAAAATCCGTGACCGCATGGACAATGAACCCCGTAAGAGATTATGAGCGTAATGAACAAAGATGGCATTGATCCGCGGCATGGCAACATAAGGGAATCTCTATCGGGGTGAAACCCCCCCTTTTTCTAAAGGGGGGGGCTGGGGGGATTTGAGAGGATTTACCGGTGAATCATTCATGCCGACGTATCGGCACAACGGAGGATGAAAATTTGCAGGGCAAGGCTTCAGTTTTACTGATCGCCTTGCACTTGTAGCGTTGCCCTTTACGGGCAACGGCAGTTCGTCGGGGATAAACCCCGACGCTACGTGCTGCAATTACAACAGGTTGCGCCCAGTTTCGAGTGAAACATAGTTGCGCACGAATATCCCGATATTCGCCGGAATTCGATCAGGGAATTTGGAGGCGAAGGCAGGCCGTTACTGGACGATGTGTACCATAAGGTCAAGGAAATGCTGCTGGCGGGAGCGGCAGAGAATAAGAAAGACGCGTAGGGGCAGCCCTGCGTGGCTGCCCTCCATGCGATAGAGGGCAGGAGAAAGAGAATAAATTGACGAGAGGACTGCGGTGAGAGCTATTACGAATCGTGGAACATTATCGAGGTCGAGCACAGTGGATGGTCGATGCCATCCAGTGCCTGACCTTTTTTTATTGTGTGGGGAAAATTCACATAGGTAATCCGTTACACAGTGTTCATGCCGGCTACACCAGAAGTATAGGTTTTATAAAGGCAATATTTGCAAATGCTAAATAAAACAAAAGGTTATTCGGTGCAAGTCTCTGGCACCTTGGTTGCATAATTTATTAACGGAGGTTAAATTAACAATGAAACTGGCCGTGAAAATACTCTCGGTTGTGGTTCTGATTGCCCTTGCATCACCGCTCATTTTGCTTAAGGGCTGTGGAAATATTCTTACCGGCGGGGCTTGCGGTGGATGCCCGGACAGCACCGCGCCTTATGGGTCGTCAATAGTTGCTCCGACAGATCTTGACCCACCGTCTACATCCGGCTCATGTTATCCTGCCCTTACTTTTACTGTTTTAGATAACAAAAGTCTTCCCATGGAAAATATTTGTGTTGAAATATTCACCAGCGGTGCTATTGCTTTACACTCAGGTCTCCCTAATTGCGCGAGTGTTCTTGCAAACCCCAGCTCTTCCATAATAACGAGAACGAACAGCGCCGGCGCTGTGGTTGTTGAGTTCTTGACCCCAGCCGCTCTTGCAGATGAAACTTTTTTTGTAGAAGTTATTTCCTGTCATGTGACCGGAATTGCTACTACGCCCGGTGCGATTTGATGGCCGCTGATGTTGGAGGTTACTATGAGATTACCTAAATTAATGACACTAGCAGTAAGCCTGCTGCTTCTGCTAATTCTGCTGTCCGGATGCTCTCCTTCCAATATTAACAGCACCAGCGGCGGCGGATTCGTGCCCGGTCCGACAACGACGACATCGGCGGCGGGCATACTTGTTACCGCAACCCCTGTCTCTGTGCCGGCATCAAACGCATCTACCATAACTGCTTACGTTGTGGATAATATCGGTAATCCCATCGGTGGCGCGACGGTCAGCTTCAGTTTGAGCAATCCTTTGTATGCAAGTCTGAGCGCTGCATCAGCCACTACGGGGGCGTGCCCGGGCCCAACCTGCGGTGTTGCGACGGTTACCTTTACCGCCGGAACGGTAAATACCATCGTAACCGTGACCGCCGCAATCGGGAGTGTGAACGGCAGTGCCCAGGTTACGATCACAGGCGGGGGCGGGGGCGGCAGCGTCAGCGTCGCAGCAAACCCATCGTCGATAACCGTCAACAGCACATCTACGATAACCGCGACCGTCAGAGACGGCACAAACACCCTGGTGGGCGGCGCAACGGTAAATTTCACATTGAGCAACACGTCTGCTAACTTTGCCGGTTCTTCGACTGCTACCGCCACCACGGGGGCGTGCCCGGGCGCAACCTGCGGCATTGCTACGGTGATACTGACGGGGACCGCTGCATCAACAGTGACGGTCACGGCAACCGCTTTAGGTATAAACGGCACGGCAAATGTCACGATTTCCCCGTCTACGGCAATCGGTACTATAATAGTTACAGCCTCACCGGCCTCTATTTATACGCTGGGTACATCAGCCATTTCGGCTACCTTGACGGATCCGGGCGGCAGTCTCTGGGCCGGCCAAACAATAACGTTTACGTTAAACAACCCGGCTGTGGCCACGTTGTCCGGTGCAACTGCGGTTACCGGCGCCTGTCCCGGAGCAACCTGCGGCATCGCTACGGTCACTTTGACGGCCGGAAGCCTTCCCACTTCAGTTATCGTGACTGCCTCTTTTACAACCACCTCAACCATATCGTCTACGGCCACTGTTGCTATTGTCGTGCCGCCTCCGGCCAGTTTGACGGTAGTGGCGAACCCGAGTTCGATTCTGGTCCTCGGTACGTCCACTATCACTGCGACAGTATTAGATGCAGGAGGCAATCCGGTCCCTGACGGAACGCAGGTCAATTTTGTCTTAAGCGACAGCAGCTACGGAACACTGTCAAACGCAACCTCGACAACTGCCAATACCAACGGCACTGCAACAACCACATTTATTGCAGGCAATAAGGCGGGGGGAGTAGCGATTACCGCCATATCGGGCAGCGTCAGCAATAATACGTCGCTCAATATTGTGCCTGCTGCCACAGGGAGCATCGAGTTTGTGTCCGCGTCGCCACAGGTTATCGGCATAGCAGAAGCCGGGCAGGCCGAAACCTCGTTCGTAACATTTTACGTGCGGGACATCAACGGCAATGCCGCGGCGGACGGCACAGCCGTGACCTTTACCATGAATGGCCCCGGCGGAGGAGCGTATATTACGGGATCGGTTGTGGGCGCGTCGGTGGCGACAAGCTCCTCCGTGAACGGGAATGCCGGCGTTACGCTCCATAGCGGCACCGTGGCAGGGCCGGTCACGATAATCGCGTCTACCTATGTCAATTCGGGCCAGCAAACAACGCTGTCCAGCGCAGTAGACGCCGTTGTTACCACGATACCGGTCGCATCGGTATCCGGATTTCCAGCTTCCGGTATGTTGAGAATCGATAACGAGCTTATAACGTATGCTGGAATATCAGGCAGTACATTTACCGGCTGCATACGTGGCTCCGTATCAACACTTCCTGCCTCTCACTTGATCAGCACGCAGGTGTATGGTCAGACTACCATTTCCTCGTCTGCCACCCAGATATCCATCGGCGGCGGCGTGCCTTCAGCAGGCCACTGGAACCTCGCAACGAGTCAGTTTAACCTTTCAGGCCTCTTGTATTCGGGCCTGACCGCCACTATTTCCGGCTATATAGGTGACAGATTCGGCAATTACAATATTTTGACGGGGACGGCCGTCAGCTTCTATACCGAGGCAGGCGCAATAGACACGCAGGGCATCACGGATTCGACGGGGAAGACCTCGGTCGTTATAAGGACCCAGGCGCCTGACCCGGCGGATGTAAAGAATATACGGTCCACTCCAGCGGACGCAGATCTTGCTGATTTTGCTTCCTATTACACCTCAAACGAGCCGTGGTACCTTGGCCGGCCTCTGAACTATAACCCGAGGGACGGCTGGGTAACGGTTCTTGCGGCTACCATGGGTGAAGAGTCCTTCCTCGATGAAAATGGAGATGGGTTGTTAACCCGCTCGTACAGCCTTGCGGCATGTCCCTCCGGCTACACCTGCGAATGTGATAATAACGGCACGCCAGACACCTATGCAGGCAGCGTTACTACCGGTATTACCTGCATTGCTGGTGGTTTTGGAGCAGCTTCAAAAAGATCAGAGGGCTTCATAGATATCGGCGAGCCCTTCTATGACAAAAATGACAATAGCATACGGAACGACGGTTCCGTACCCGGCTACCCCTTCGAGGAATTTATCGATGGTAATGGCAACGGTGGCTATGATGGTCCCAATGGCATGTGGGATGGTCCGAAATGCAAAAGCATCAACACGACGCCAAATCCGGATGTTCCTTGCCTGACCAGCAAAATGATCTGGAAGAGTATAAAGCTTGTCTTCTCCGGCGATTACACTTTCTATCCATTACCGGATGGAAACAATTGCTATAGTATTGCTGGAGGCTGTACTGCTACTTATGCCTCCGGCAGTTTTGCTGTTGCGTCGGCAAGCATTCAAAAAGGCAGCAGCGGCACGTTCTGTGTGAGAATCGGAGATGTAAACCTGAACAGTCTGCCCGGTGGGACGGTAATCGTGGCGAGCGCTACGCCTTCAAAGAGTGTGACGCCGTCTTCTGTTACCTTGATCGACGGACTGTCAAGAGGACCGACAAACTTCTGTTTTGTCGTCAGTATTGACGCTACCACGCCAGACAGTTCTACAGTAGTCAGCGCTGGCGTCCAAAATACTCCACTCGCGCAGATAACGGTACCCCTCGTGCCGCCGCCCCTTGTGATCAGTACCAGCAGTTTACCTGCGGGGACAATCGGCGCTGCATATAATGCAACGCTTACGGCAACAGGCGGGACTCCGCCCTACTCTTGGACGGTTACAGCAGGAATATTGCCCGCCGGTTTGTCGCTGAACGCCTCGTCGGGCGCCATTACCGGTACCCCGGCAGGGCCGGCCTTGACATCAAACTTTACTGTCACGATAACGGACTCTTTGGCTGTTACGGCGTCAAGGGCCCTATCGATAACAGTAAACTAACGACACGGATTAACTGAACTAAATATTTGAGATTGCGCCCCTTTCGGGGCGCAATTGTTTTTTTTGGGCGAATGGGATCTGGGCGGGATTGAGCGGGAGCCTTCTGTCATGGGCGGGTTTGGGTTGTTTCCGGCCCTTTTCGGCTTGCCCCGAAACAGGCATGGAGTGTTGTCACAAGGACACGCCGCTTTACGGTATCGACCGGGTGCGGGAGCTTCGGAAGATGGTCAAGAAACGCTCAAGAACCCCATAGGGTCAGGTCTATACGGCCTGTTGCTCAAATGACTTCCCGCGAACGGTCAAGCGCCTTGATGCGAAAAGAGTCCTAAGCGAACGACGGGAAAATACCGGTTCTGTCTCAGGGGAATATGCAAACTGAGCGACCCG
>ERZ1292625.308-Hain-H41-01um-R1-308-length-79334-cov-31_pt1 | contig 79334 bp, 110 predicted proteins | sample MGYA00564400_ERZ1292625 | MGnify/ENA primary metagenome ERZ1292625 (study PRJEB36523, sample SAMEA6512639) | groundwater metagenome | collected 2019-01-08 | study: AquaDiva: Metagenomics assemblies of 32 groundwater samples | reverse complement strand
TTTAAAATAAAATCGTGAATTTAACTTATTGCTTTGTCAATTGTCACTTGGACTTGACAGCCAAAGTAGAATTCACGTCTTGAATACTTCCTAATATCTTATTCATGTGATCAGCCAACCCTTTTTCTTTTTCTTCAGAAGACATCTTACTAATCTCTGGAAACATCTGTTGAATTTTCTTAATTACATCATCATTATCTTTCTTATTCTTTTTTTCTTGCTCTTCTGGTGCAGACAATATAGGCATATACTCTGACAAATTTATCTCTATCTTGTCAGGGTTGATATTCTTCATCTTCTTTTCCACCAACTCAGTTACCCGTTTAACAATAGAGTCCGACTGCTTCAGAATAATTGAAGAAATTCTAATTTCAACCTGAGCTTCTTTTTGTCGTAAAAAATTTAAAGCAGATTCAGCAAATGTCAACTTAACAAATGCATCAGAAGACAACTCATTAACAAGAGCAACAAATGTTTTATAATCCTTACAACCTTTCCATGCCTCTTCAATATCATTATATGTTTGCCACTCAGGAGCTTCCTTGCCCATCTCTTTATAGTGTTTAGCGAGGTGTCCATATATCCCTTCCACGTCCTCATCCGGGATGTCCGTCCCTCCTTTAGCCCCAAGCAGAACAGTCATGGCAGCAATGACTCCATTTTGATTGGTTATCATGTTACCTTCTACAATATCATGGTGAGGCATCTTGTAAGCGGCAAGGTCATCTTTCTTCTCCCCTTGGAAAGCAAAGCCTTTAGAGAACTTGCTCCAATCAATAGTCTCTTTTGTCCCACTCTTATCGCTGCTTGCCCACTTTGTAATATTTGCGACCGCCTTGCCTTCTTCCCATGTCGAATCCATTGGCATCATTGGATACATCTCATGAGAGATAACTCCTTTAATATAATCGACAGTCAAGTTCTTTTCTTCTTGCATGTGACTTTCAGCCCACTGCTCGCATGCTTCCATTGTCCATCCATCTTCTTTAGGGAATCTCATTGATTGCATCATCATAGAGCCATCCCCATCTTTCAATTTGCCAAATATCGCATGGACTCTTGGCTTATCTTCCTTGATGGTCTTCTGCCGAAAAGAATCAGGGTCAAACAACTCAGGGTCTTTGACCCTGTACCGGAATTCGTTCTCTGTCTCTTCAAGTTTTTTGATTACTATTTTTCTCAAAATCATTTTATTGTCAGGGGGCGATTTAACCTCTAAAACTTTAGAAGTTATTGTCTGTTCAATCATCGACTTAACAACCGGATCACTTTCTGATTGAAGACTATTCTGGAGGGCATTCGAGTTCGCCGGAACAAGTACCTGGCTCACCTCCAACAACTCCACATCCGTATATCTGCGCCTAACTCCGGCTGGCCAATTCTTAGCCTCCTCGCTCTCAGAGGCAGGAAGGTCTTGGAAAGCATGAGGAATAAACCCCACGCTAAATGCCGCAATCCCTTTCTCGGCAAGCTTAAATCCCCAATCAGCCTCGTCATTGCCCTCTCCGACAAAATACTTGAAAGACGCATGAAGCTTATTTTCCTCAATGTAAATATTTTCAGCCAATCCTATCTGACAGGTAAGTTTGTCATAATTATGAGAGCTGAGCAATATTGGATGCTGCTTATATGTCGGCAATCGTTTCTCATACGCAGATGCAAGGATAGATTCCTTGTATCTATCCATTGAATCATCTGATACCACGGCATTGACAATAAATTTCTCCTTGTCAACGCTCTTGATTTTCGCCCGAAATATCTTCCTTACCATCTCAGGCTTATCTCTCTGCTTCACTTCCTTTGTCATCTTTAATCTCCCATCGGTAAAATTTCAAGAATTAATATAAGGGAGAATTAAGGATTCTTAGGATTATGGCCAAACGGATCAACATCGATAAACGAAATACGCCATTTTGCAGGATTATTGCCTGCTGCACCATTAGTCAAAGATGCTTTAGCTTTCAAATAAACTTCACATGGAAATGTTGCTCGATATACAGACGTTGATCCAGTAACAAGAGCCGCATAAGCCCCTCCAAGGCTATTTGTATGAGTGCCTCCATAATCTGCGCTATTTATAGTGAACGTCCCTACTGTCCCCGAAGTTACAAAAGTATATGTAGGATTAGAAGTTGTCTTCACCATATAATCCGCAGTCATTGACCCATAGGTTGCATCGTTCAGAGAATATTCAAGACTAAGGGTCAACGTTTCAGTTCCAGGAACGCTAGTTACATCCAATTGAATCAGCACGTCCTTACAATTTTTCACAACTTTATTTGTCGTAGTCGTTGTTCCACTCGTTATGAAGTCCATCACAGCCAGATATGGCTTACTTGTCGTAGGCGTCTTCAAATCAAAATCAGCAGTAGCAAATACCTGACTTGCCCCAAAACAAATTACGGCAAAGGCCATAACGCAAAATAAATTTCTCAATATCCTTTTCTTCATCTCTTTCTTTCCTCCCATTAAATTTTTCTATCCCAAAAAAAAATAAGCCCTGCAAGAATTCCTTTGCTAACGGATATAAAGCAAAAGATTAAATTCTCACAGGGCTTTAATAAGTCCTCTATGATTTTTATCTAATTATATTTTCTTATCTTAAGAAGTGTCCATTGGGGTTGTTCATTCCACCTTAATACTAAGTTCTATTTTGATAAATTTCTGACTGCCGCTATTCTCTTGTATTATTCTATTGTATTGCAGATCTTTCGTAGAAAAAAACTGTCCTATCAATTCTATAAATTCCTTGTATAATTCAAATCCTTCTCTTACGTTTGTCTTCATTCTGTTATCTATAATATTATCTAACTTCAATAAGTAAACTATTTTTTTAAAACATTTCTATTTCTTAAAATCAAAAGAAGAATCTTCGATTGAAGTTATCTCATTCTCCCAAAACCAAGTGTTTAATTTATTATCTGAAAATTTCACCAAATATTTATTTCCTCCTCGCTCATTAGCCAATGTTTGGACGATCCCCTTGTACATCAAAGATAGTTTTCACCACTTATCCAACGATAAATTTAAAATAAATATTTATTCCTGAATTATCTTTACCCATATTATTTTTTCTTTTTCTGCTTCAGCCAATCAACTTCTTCCTTTGTCGCTTCAATTAATACTATTACTTTAGAATGTTTCTTCTTTAAATCTACCATCTCTTTATCGTACTTTTCTTTCTCCAACATTATTATTCTCCTCGTATCAATCTAAATGGATAATTTTTGCCAAAAAGAACAAATTCTTGCTCTGCACTAAAATTATAAAAAACTGGAGAAACAAAGACATCTTCCTTTTTAACTTTAATCTCAAAAATATTCTTTCCAAAGCTTTTAGCGACGTTGATGTCTGAAGTCCATGAAGACAAAGAATTTGTATATAGTTCTTTGTTTTTTGACAAAGCAAAATCATCTGCCGACACTCCTCTAGAATTAAAAAATGAATCTCCAACTCCTCGATATAACGTAATCATTTCCTGCCCATATTTATAATCCAAACCCCTCTGATTAACTTCATATATTGATTTAAAAAGATACTCAAAATCAACCAAAGGATAACTTTTTAAATAATCCTTTTTAAATTGATTTATCTTTTCCCGAAATATTTTCATTTTTTCTTCATCACTATTTAGAAAATCACTATGAAATTCTGTTTTGCCTGCATATCCAAATTCTTCTGCAAGCGATTTTATCAAACCAGAAACATTATTACTACTTCCTCTATACCAACCATCAAAAAACTCTGCTTTTACTTTAGACATCTCTTTCCCTTTTTCATCTCCAAACTTATCAATATAAAAATTATCTAATTTAGAAACGTCAAATTCTCCTTTAAAATTATTAAAGTCGTATTGATCTATGTCTTCTTTTACTTGAATCATTATAGAATCCTCTTTTTCTATTTCTTCTTTTGTCTTAATCACAGCAACGGTAGTACAACGACAATTTATCACCTCTCCTGGCTCTGCATCCATGTCCCCAGGATATTTCAATCCACTGCTTCCGCTGAGCCCCCTTTCACCCCTGAACTCAAACTCTTCCCCTATCTCAACAACCGAGCCTTCTAATGCCTTGTGGCTGTCTCTTACTGCCTCATCAAGAGCAGTCACCCATTCATGTTTCTTAACCCCCTCTTTCTCCAACTGAATGAACCGCCCCGCATTGATAGAAGACGCCGACTCTGTTCTTGCAATCGTCAAAGCTCGACTAGACGCAACATTGTATATCCCCTTAACTCGCTCTGCCAACTCGTTGACTGTCTCGCCCAATGTTATACCTTCTGTTATCCCTTCCCGTAATTGCTCCTTGATCGTTGTCACCATACCCTTTGGAATTTTAGTCACTCGCATCTCCATATACCCAAGGAAGTCCTTGTCAAGAGGGTTGAAAACAAAACTTGCATTTCCTACTTGCTCAGCGGCCATTCCTGCCCCTTCTTTCAATGATAATTCATATAATGGCCTGACCAATTTCTGCATCGCCTTGACCTCGCTGTTCTCGTTGAATATCTCATCGGACAAATCCTTGGCCATTGAAGAATGTAACTTCTCTAACACCCTTGACCGTTGCTCAAACAAAAATCGTTTGATCTTGCTATGAAACGTCTTCTCCAATGGAATCTGCTTTGTCAAAAATGTCTTCCAATGAATCTCTGCTTCCACCGATTTATTCTGAATTGATTTTTTAACCAATGTAAATTTAGCAGGCAATATAGTTCTTGGCTGAATCTCTACTGTCGCAGGAAAAGAAGTTTTTATTTCTATCCCTGTTCTCAATTCCTTAGAAATATTTTGCCCATATCTTTCTCTTTCGGGAGATATTCTTTTTGGCATAAATTGCATTTTCGGATCTAACCCTTTAGGAATTTCTTCTGCAGGGAAAGTTGTCCCTTCTGCGCTCGACACAGGCATCATCCCAAGAGGCTTCCATGTTACATCTCCCCAAGGAACATCCTCCATCCCTAATCCCAATTTCTTGTTAATAGCATTGATAGGCCACCCCATAAGAGCCAAACGCTCAGCGGCAACAAGCTTCTTGTCAAAATCCTCCTGCAATGCTTCTATTCCAGAACGATCAAATTCTCCCCATATCTGGCCACTTCCTATCTTACTAAACAATGACCACCAAAGAGTATTAATAACAAGTTCTTGCCTTGGAATAATACATTCTTGCCAAAAACTTTTTCTTGCTTCTTTTACCCCTTCATAAGATTTAATATCTTCATAAATTCCCATTGCAACTGGATTTGCTTTAAATGTTGCAAATATCTCCGTTCTATTCATCTTCTTTGATTCAAGGAAATCCATATCTTTCTGAGAGATACGAGCTTCGACGAATTTTGCTCCACCTTCTAATATCCCCAGGCGATGCGCTTTTGACGCCCCTTTATGCCTATCCTCCTGCTGACTTAGAAGTCGATTGTATTGAATGTCAGTCAATCCTTCCTCAACCTGAATAAAGCCCCCAGTCGGAGCACCTTCCTTGAAAAAAGCCTTGTTATATTGATTCGCAAAATATTCCTGGTCGACCGACATCTGACCCGCAATTAATGGAGAAATCCCCCTATAATCATCATAAGGATTAAAATATTTAATATGTATTATCTCATGCAAGGCAAAAGGAACGTCTTCTAACCCTACATATTTCCAGCCTATCAACGTCTTTCCTTTATCGACAAAGATAGGATCGAACCTGAGAGGGTCAAATGTCCATATCTCCTTTGGCATTTCTGATACATTATTACGCCCTTCCAAGATAAGAAATGCCTCCCCTCGCAAATCAAGATACGTCGAGACAGCTTCGATCAACATCTCCATCGACATATTTGGATTTGGGCGACTAAACACCTTGTACTCTTCTGGCCACTCAATAATTTCCTTCTCCTCTGCCTCTCCATACTTCCCCTGATATGCAACAAATGGGGTTCGAGAAATGTTCATCGCTATGCTCTTGATGGTAGCATACACCCACACGGACTGACTATACGGCTTAAGAACCTCTCCCTGAGACGAAAACAAATTCCTCAACGACCTATATATCGTAAGATCATCCCTAAGAGGTCCCACTGCCCCTTTCTGCTTAACGATTGGCATTGTCTTTCTCTTTCCTCTTGACTGCCTCGTTGTCTTTGCCATTTCTCTTTTACTCCTAAATAAAATAATGATAATTTATTTTTTCTTATATCACGAATAGCTAACCATAACCATATAATAATATAAAATTGCCCATACCCCTAATGGAATTCCTATAATAAGATAATCTTTCATTTTTTCTTACAAAGAATCAAATATTTTCTGCCTGCATTTTAAGCACCTTATTTTCTCTTTGCCCACAACCTTGTACCTTAAATATTTCTCCCCTTGCAATATATCTTTCTTGCAGTCACAGCATTGATGCTTCTTTTTTGCAACCTCTATCCCTGAACAATCTTTAGATTCCATGTGCTCCATATTATAGTTTCTCCAATTAATCAGTAAATATTTTTTTTAAAACTTTCACGCAGATACTATTTTGATACTCATTAAAAATAAATATAATTTCCTTTTATTATCCTTTCCCTATCCCCTTTAACAGAAATTGATATTTCCCCTTCTTGCAAATCATTAATTACTATTTCATAAAAAGGAATCTCCATTCCTTCTTTTACTTCACTGAATTTTGGAGAAAATCCTTCCATCAAAAACTTCCTATTAGACCATAAATGCTCCACTCGAAGAGGAACAAATTTCATTTCCCATAAAGCTTGAGCAACTGAATCAGATTGATTGCGAATTAAATAATCAGCAAGATAAAACTTTCCTATTCTCCTTTCTTTACTCATCAATATTTACCTCCACAGGCAACTCCATGTTTTGCATAGACGCCTGAATCAACGCCTCCCTGTCAACCTCATCAATCGGAGCTTTGATCCTGCTCGCCTCCCGCTCGATGTAGACAATCCCTCGTCTCTCATAATCCTCTTTAACCTTCTTGCACAATGGGCAATTATCCTGCGTGTATAGATACTTGATCTTCTGGCTAATCTTCTCCATTATTATCCTATCTCCTTAATATTTTCTTTTCTTTATATCCTCCCTAATATCTCTCTTAACGCTGAGAACCCAATAATCAATGCCGCAATTAATCCAACACAAGCAAAAACATGCTCAACTATCTGCATTACATATGGCATTCTAATCGCCTCCTTTCTTATTTATCTATAACCATATTTTTCCTTTCTACCTTCTAATCCAAACAAGAAACAATTCCCAAAACACCAACAACACAATTCCTATAACAACAACCGATATAGAAATCCAATCTAAAATAATCTTCATATTGACCTGAACCTAACCTCTCTTGGCGACACCAACGGATAAGCATAGCAAAGAATACAAGAGTCTGCCCTATTAGGAGACTTGATACCTCTTGTTCTCATCTTCTCCTTAGATTCCATTATAATCTTACCTCCAGTCCTCATCTCATACTTTGGCCTACAAAGCTCATTTATCATCTGCTTGTCATTCTGCAAACTCATCAACTCGTCTGGCTGATAAACCTTCAATTTATTCTTATGTTCATATGTTCTCTCTATTCTCCTCCTCATCAACCACCAAAGTTGAGCCTTCAAATTATAAAACATATCTGCATTCTTTTTCCCTGGACAATATTCTCCTGATGTTGGAGAACTGCCTGTGTTCACCCCTATTGCTGTTAACCACTTATATTCCTCATTGCTATACTCACTCTTGACCCCTGCCCCTACACCTATATTGTCATACATGAGAATCTTGCAATTATGCTCCTTACAAATGAACGCCGCCTTCCTGGCTGACTGTCCTGTATTCCCCTCTTTCCAATGGGACAAATGAATCTGCTTTGTCCCCTTTCTAATAAATAAGCAATTTTCATCTCCTCCTTCATCTGCAACATCAAGTCCTCCAATCACCTCTCCGCTATCCAATCCTTCCATCTCAAAACCAATTGTCGACTGAAGATACTCATTCACGATACAAATGTTCTCAACAGACGTAAAATAATCTCTGTCAATTTCCTGGGCAACTATGACAGGATCAAGAGTATCTTTCTGTTTCTCATACCACTCCTGGCTTTTCCTTGGATCATCCCTCCAATCAAAAACATAGACAGGAATTCTACCTCCATGTCGCTTATCATAGAAAGGATTTCCAATTCCATTAGGGGTAGACAAGTCAATCTTCACATCGCTATTCATCGACAACGCAGATTCTATAAGCAATGGCCGCTCATAATAAGCTGACTCATCCTTAAAATAGATAGAAGAACGACCGCCCCTCCCTATGTTGTCCCCTGCCTCCCCTGTGATTGTAGAATTATTAGCATGATTCATAAACTTCATAAAAGTACAATGTTTATCTATATCGAATCCTTTCGGATAAAATATTTTTGGAAGATATCTTAGTAAAATTCTCCCCTTCTCAAAAATGCTATCCGGATCTCCTACCCTATCAACAAGAGCCTCTTTCCTACTTCCAAAACTTACCTTAGACCCTTCATGAAAAAGAAAAAGCCATATCGAAAACGCCATGCTAAGATATGTCGCCCCTGCATCCCGACATTTCTCCACAAGACCATCTTCCTTCCTGATATATCTTTCCTGCAGCCATCTGATATATTCCTTCTGTTTTTCCCAAAGAATAAAAGGAAGCATCGCCGGCTTAGAGCGAGGGTCATACGTCATCATCCAATCATTGATAAAGTCTGCAGGATTATCCCTATAATGTAACATCGCCGCATATCTAATTTCCAAGCTAGAAAGAAAAGAAAGAAGTAGTCGCTGACGTTTAATCAGCGTAAAATTATCAAGGACAGTTTTAAAATATTTTTCTTTTTGAGAGGGCATAAAGAATGAGATTTCAATTCCTTTTCTCAATATTAAAGTATTTTTTGCATTTAGAACAATACCGAACTGTTTCGCTATTATAAATCGTAGTAAGATGTTCACCACATACAACACAACGGTAAGACGATGTCCAGGCAGAAAGCGTAAATCCAGCAGTTTCCGTGCCTATTAATTCCCTTACTGATAGGCGACTATTCTTCCATTCTTCCCAACATCCATCATCCCATTGATCCCTGTCTAATTTTAGGAGTCTGCCGGTAGCATCTGTTATGTCCGGCTCCAGGATTATATATTTACAAGTAACATCAATTAATCGCCTAGGTTCGTCTATATAACTTCTATCGAGTACGTGATAGTAATTAATTCCGTGTGCTCTTGTTCGGTGTATTTTTTTACCAATTAACCTTTCAAGCTTAGACATACTGTAAATTTGATTAACTTCTGCAGCAGATAAGACTTTAGTATAAACACGAGGATCAATTACATAACCTTTTATTTTGACATCTGCGCGAGAAGTGTCAGTTCCGTAATATATTACTACATGTCCTATCCAGTCCCTTTTGTTTGCATTCTGTCTGATATTCCTCTCTGTTTCCGATTCTGCCATCACGAAAGACGCCGATAACAAAACCAACATTACTGATAAAATATATTTCTTCAATGCGATCATTTTTTATCTCCTAAAATAACGTTGCCTCTGTTTCTACAATTATAACAACAAATACAATACTCTATAAATCTCACTGTTCTCTCCTCTTAAATCTATTCTTTCTTTTATCCTCTTGCAGCTGCAATTGTTTCTTCACAGGGTTACTCTCCAACACATTTACCTCTACCGCCTTGATCAACTCCAGGTATTTCTGTGTCGCCAACTCAGGCGTCATCTCTGATAGTTCTCTTTCCTGAATTAGAACCAATGGACTTCCAGGAACTCCAATAAGCTCTTGTCGCTCCACATATCCCCTCTCCTTTGCCTGACACTTTAAGAAGAAAAGAAGACAAGCTACGTCCCCTCTCTGTATCTTGGAAAGAAGAGTTGTCTCCGCATAATCCTTCATCTTCTCTCGTTCTTCTTTTATTATTTGCTTTAAATCAGGATATCTCTCTATATAATTCAATATAGTCAAAGATATACAACCAAGAGATTTTGCGGCCACTGTCAAAAAACCTTTGGCTTCCTTCAATGCCTTTTCTACTTCTTTATATGTGTATCGCTGTCTTGCTCCAAGCATTTTTTATATATGTATAAAAATTATAAATTGCTAATGTCAATTATCCCCAATCTTCCTTTTATCTCAATTAGATTCTCTAGTTCTCTAACCTTCTCAAATATCCAAGAATAATATTCTTCAGAATATTCGCAATAAGATAATTCAATATCTGATTTTCTCATTTTCCTGCAATGTCGCAATGTGACAATGCAAATCGCTTGTCCACTAGGCAATCTTTGTATCTTTGGAGATTTAGTCGCCACAATTAGCAATTTCCCTCTATATTTAGTTTTCCATGTCCTTATTTCTATAGACTTCTTTCCGCTTGCAATCATACTTGCAAATGGCTGTTTGACACATAATGCTTTCATTCTCTTGAGGCCTCTTTCAATTTAATAAATAAAGATTTCCCATCTATAAAACGATTATCTTCAAGCTTCAGAAAATCAGTAAACACTTTTCTATCATTATATGTTGGAAAAACTATAACAGAATAAGCATCCAGAGAGTCCTCATTTTCCTTTGCCATATTCTTCTGCATTATCTTTAATATTTCCCTGCTCTTCCTAAGTTGGTCAGACATCTCTTTCATCTTCTCGACTTTAAATTCAAATGGATTGTCCCCAAATGTCTTATATTATTCTCCAAGGTCAAATCCAGCTCGTTCATAATCAATATCTTCCTTTAATATCTTTTCTAATTGCCCAATATCCCATTCCCCCATCGCTGCTTGATTATTAAAAAAGATATTTTGCTCTTTTTCCGTTTTTTGGTCAAGATCAACTTTCGCAACTCTAATCTTATAATCTTGTGTTCTATTCAAACTGTCAAGAATAGCAATTCTTTGATGTCCGCTGACAATATTTCCAGAGCGAACATTCCAAACCGGCGGATCAAGCAATCCAACTTTCTTAATATTATTCTTAAGCTTATCTCTCGCAGAATCGCTTATTTTACGAGGATTATATTCCGCATTCTTCAATTCCCTACGAGAAATTTGCACTATCTCATATTTTTCATAAATATTGTCTATCAATTCTTTATTCTTCTTAATTTTACTTTTCAATGTCATACCATTTTCTCCTGTAAACTACTGTTCTTGCATAAGGAAATATCCGAGTTAATTTCCTAAAATCCTTAGGATATGTATCATAAAGCCATAATAAAGATTTAGTTGTCAAATCCGCTCCTGTGACTTGTCCCTTGTAAGTTTGTGGCAATAGAATATCATGAATCCGCATATAAGAAAGAACATCATACTTGTTCCAATCCTTAAGGGGATGAATAAGATCAAGAATATTATCTGCGTTCAATAAATTCCTGCGACGAAAAAGATTGTCTGATTTCTTCTGACCAGTCGCAATAAGATTTATGCCTGTCTCATATCGAGCAATCGAATAAATATCATTCGGAGATAATGCCGGTAAATTATCAAAACAATGATGATTATTGCAATAAATTCCATTCTTTAAAAGTCGGCTCAATAGCCAATGAGGATATTGCAAAATCTCAACCCCATATTTCTTTTCCGCACATTGCAATTGTCTCTCTATATGACCTAATCCAGGGATAAGATACATAAAAAAACAAGTCACTTTCTTAAATGTCTTACTACACAAGTCAAGAACAATTAAACTGTCCTTGCCTCCAGAAAAAGAAATAAGAATTTTGTCATTTACTTCCGCAAGGGCATTAAGTCGATTTATCGTTTGCTCAAAAATAGAAAGCATATTTCTTCCCTTAAATTAATAATGCTATTAAAACTAACCTGCACCTCCGCCGCCTCCTTTAGGTGCTTTCCCTCCCTTCTTTGCTTTCCCTTTCTTAGCCATCTACCATCACCCCCTTTAATCTCCATAAAAATTTATTCCATTGCCACATTTTCATTTCCTACAATTAAAATTTTTCCCTTTTTTAATTTCTCTCTTAAACTTATTTTGCTTCTGCTGAGTCAATTCATAATGTTGTTTTGCTTGCCGGATCAACTGCAACAAATCCCGCAAATTAGCCTTCACAAAACTCGGGCACATGTTCGCCATCGTCCAATCCTTGTAGATTTGTCTCTTAGAATAGTTTTTTACATTTGCCTTGAGACGAGCACCAAGACGAAATAACTTTGGAGTAACCTGATCTAACATCGTCAATCCATGCAAAGCACAATGAGCAACTCCCTTATCATAGTCAATCTTATCCTCAACAACCTCATCATAATGACTATCGTTATTAACTGAAAGCTTGACTCTGAGATGCTCACAATCCTCGCAAGTTGCAACGGAGATTTGTTTTTTATCCATCTATCTTTTTAAAGAATAAAAAAATTAAACATAACCATATATTAATATTATATATAAGAGAGTAAAATTTTATATAAAAAACAAGGGCAAATTATATAAAATATATTTTTATTTTTTTGTTTACATTCTTAATAAATTATGTTAAATTATACTTATTAAATAATCTTTATAATCTTTATAAAATATATTTTTATTATTTTGTTTACATTCTTAATAAATTATGTTATATTAATAGTATAAATTTAATTCAGTAAAACTTTTTAGAGAAGGAGAAATAAAAAATGTATAATATTAGATTAAGTCAACCAAGCAACAACGGAGTGATGTCAGACGGAAGCATCAATCTTGCCTCAGTCAATCAAGACCATGCAAAAGAATCAGTATCCAGCAAATACAGCTTCATCCCGACAAACAGAGTATTAAATACTCTCAAGGAAGCAGGATGGCTTCCTACAAAAGCGCAAGAATCAAGAGTCAGGAAAAAAGCAAAACAAGGCTTTCAAAAGCACCTAATTAGGCTACAGAACATCAACCATAGAATCACCACTGGAGAACTTCAACTCACTTCTTCTGGAATAATACCAGAAATCATCCTCTCCAGCGCACATGACGGAGGAGCAAGCTTCTGCCTCATGGCCGGACTATTTCGCATGGTGTGCGCAAATGGGATGATAGTCGCAGATAGCATGTTCGGAGCACATCGCATCCGTCACCTGGGATATACAGACGACAAAGTCAAGGAAGCGATTTATAACGTTGTCGAATCCACTCCAAAGATATTCAACAGGGTACAAGAATTCCAATCAATCCAACTCAAAGAAGAGGAACGAATAGCATTTGCAGAATCTGCCCTTCAGCTTAGATTCGACGACGAGCAACTCAAAGAACTAAACACAAGCGCAACTATCCAAAGGCTACTTGCTCCAAGAAGACCTGAAGACGCAAACGCAACCTTATGGAACACATTCAACATTGTTCAAGAGAAATTCCTCAAAGGCGGATGGTTCTCAATCCCAAAAGAAAGAGCAGTTTACGCAAACAAAACAAGAGAGGTCAAATCCATCTCAGAGAACATACGACTCAATAAATCCCTCTGGGCACTAACAGAAAAAATGGCAGAGCTAAAAAATTCATAATCCTTTTCATGATGGGCTGCGCATACCAATCACGCAGAGAAAGAGAACAAAGATGACAAAAAAAGAAACAATCACATTTAGAATGGAAGATAAACACCACATTGAAGCAACTATAGAACAAGGAAAATTCAAGATCTGTATCACAGAAAACAAACAACTTCTCATCAAAAAAATAGGCTTCCAAAAAGGAGATCAAATCAAAATTACTCCATTCGCACCTAATGAAATCTACATTGAATAATACTTTTTTTTTAAAAGCTGTCCTACCGGCTAGACGGGGAGAAAGCGAGAAAGAAAATGTTAATTAAAACAACACAAAAAGCAGATAGAATATTATCAAACATTAAAAAAATAGATAAAGCAAACTCAGCTTCATTAAAAGAAAAAACTAAAATTTATGTTTTTCCTTATCATAATGGGAGAGAAAAAGGATGGCAACTAATTAACGATAACAAAGCCGTCACCTTTTCAGAATACAGAAAAACAGATCAAATTGTGGTATATTGTGGATCAACAATAGATTTTGAAAACGCTATCCCTTCAGAGGAAATTTACTCAGCAAAAACATTTTTTGCCCACGACGAATATAACAAGGCCGCAAATTTTTGCATGAAATATCTTTTTTCATAAAATTAAATCAAGAAAGTGAGAAGGAAAATGAAGCAAGAAAAAATAATAGAGATATACGAACAAGAAAAATCACGCATAAAAAATAGCGCAAACTACTTCAGCGCAAAAACGAGAATAGAAGCAGACGAGCTAATGTCTGAGGCCAACCTAGCCTTCTGCAAATCATTCAAGACCTATAACAAAAAGAAAGCAGCATTCAACACTCATCTGCACAACAACATCAATTACGCCTTAATAAATTTCGCAAATCAAAATCGATTGCCATTATCTCTTGAAGACAATGAATTTGACCCACCCGCAAGAGAAGAGATTCGATTCTGTATCGAAGACAATTTCTCCCCTCTTACAGCAGAAGCAGTGAGAATAATCATCGACCAAGAGCTGACCCACCTAAGCCAACTCACTCAGATACTTCTCAGAAAAGGATATAAAAATTCAGTTTACAAAAACTATCCCTCCCAAATACAATCTATTTATCAAGAGATAAGGGAAACGATCAATGCAAATAAAAGAAGGAGAAATGGACATGAAAGCAAAATTAAAAGATAACACAATCCAGATCACCTTTCAATACGACCCTGACCTTGTCCAAAAAATGAGAAGTTTGGATAACAGAAAATGGAATCCTGATTTCAAGCAATGGGAATGCGTCCCTATCAAACAAAACATAGAAAAGCTAGCCAAATGGGGATTTGACCTCGACGATGAAATTATAAATCTCACTCTCCCAAGAAAAGAAAAAGTATATAAAGAGATCGAAGTTCCAGGATTCAAAAAAACTTTAATGCCATTCCAGAAACAAGGAGTCGCCTTCCTCGTAGAAAAAAATGGAAGAGGGCTGATAGCAGACAGTATGGGCCTCGGCAAAACAGTACAAGCAGTCGCCTATCTACAAGCATTTCCAAAAATACGACCTGTGCTTATAATATGCCCAAAGTCTGCAATCGGAACATGGGAAAGAGAAATCAATGGATGTATGTCCGATAAGAAACAAATACATATCCTCAATGGCAAAACGATCAAAGAAATTCCTTCAGCAAATATCTATATCATCAATTATGACATCTTATCTTCCTGGATAGATGCCCTACTTGATCTCCCTTTCGAGCTGATAATCCTTGATGAAATCCACAAAATTTCTTCAAGAAAAACACAGAGAACGATGGCCTCCCAGATGATAGGAAAAAAAACAGAAAAAATCATCGGCCTGACAGGCACTCCCATTAAAAGCCGCCCACTTGAAATATTTAATGCCATCTCATTAATCAATCCAAAACTATTTCCAAATTTCTTCCAATTTGCGAAACGATATTGCAACGCAAAACAATCCAAGTGGGGGTGGGATTTCACCGGATCCTCCAACACACAGGAACTACATGAAATACTTACCTCTACCTGCATGATAAGACGGCTAAAAAAAGATGTACTTCCAGATCTCCCAGAAAAAACTAGAACAATTATCCCAGTCAAAATAGATAATATGGAGGAATATAAGTTTGCCGAACGATCATTTTCGGAATGGCTGCTTGAAACAAAAGACAAAGTCTGCATGTCAGCAGAAGCATTAACGCAAATTGAATATCTCAAGCAAATTGCGGCAAAAGGAAAGCTTGATGAAATCCTCGACTGGATAGAAGATGTCGTTGAGCAAGGAGAAAAGCTCGTCGTCATGGCGCATCATAAAGAAATCATCAAAGAAATCTGTTCATGGCTAGAAAAAAACTCAATAAAATATGTCAAACTTATTGGAGGATCAAGCGATAAAGAAAGAAAAGAGACAGAAGAAAAATTTCAAATAGATGAATCTATCAAGGTATTTGTTGGAAGCTCTGCGGCAGAAGAAGCGATAACCCTCACAGCCGCAAGCATGATGGCAATAATAGAACTACCCTGGACTCCCGGAAGCCTTGATCAACGAGAAGACAGAATCCACAGGATAGGACAAACAAAAGGCTGCAACTATTACTATTTCATTGCAGAGAAGACAATCGAAGAAGCAATTCTCAAGCTCCTTGACGCAAAGAGAAAAACAATAACCGCTATTCTTGATGGGAAAGACGTTGATGAAAAATCAATATTGTTAGAGTTGCTAGATGAATTAAGAGAAGAAAGGAGGAAATAAATTAATATTACAGCAATTGATATTTTTAAAACCTTCTATAAAGCCCTGTAGGCTACTTAAATTATGTTCTATGTATATACATAAAAATGTCATTAAAGTGTGCTAGCGAGCTTCCTATTAAGTATTTGAACGGTTTAAAGAGATAGTTTAAGGTCAATTTTACTAAAAAAGAAAGAAAAGGAGTAAAAAATGAAGTTCAAGCGAAAAATCTTGCCAGAGGGAAAACCCAAAAAAGGTAAAAGCAAACGCATATCCCTTAAAGCAATGGAATGGTGGAACAAAATGACCTCAAAAAAATCAAACAAAAATAAATTCAGCCGAAAACCAACAACTCGCAAACTCTGGATTCAATGCGAATCCATCGGAGGAGAAGAAGCCACAGAAATATTTAAGAAAAAAATCGCAGGAATATATGTTAAATATGGAGCGACCTATCATAAAGAGTATACAATCTGTAAATGATTAACTTCAAACAACTATTCACAGACTACAATATCCCTTTCTCAGAAAAAGGAAAGCATTCCGGCGAAGGTTGGATTCAAATTCACTGCCCTTATTGTATCGAATCTTCAACAACAAAAGAAAAATATCATGGAGGGTTCAACCTTAAAGACGAATATTACAATTGTTGGAAATGTAACTGGCATCCACTAAAAGAAACGATCTCGCTTCTTCTAAACACATCTACTAGGCAAACAAAAATCCTCCTGAAAAAATACAAAGGAGAATCAATCTCGACAGACGAACAAGAAGAAATTATCAAACATCCTTTTTGTTTGCCTGACTATTGTGCAGAAATGACTTCCAAGCACAGACAATATTTAGAAAAAAGAAAATTCAACTCGTGGAAATTAGAAAGAGAATGGGGGTTGCTAGGAACAAGCCATCATGGAGACTATAAACTCAGAATCATTGCTCCTATATTTCTCGACGGTAAAATGGTCAGCTATCAAGGCAGGGACATCACAAATAAATCCCTAATGAAATACAAAGCCTGCAAAATAAATACAGAGATAATACATCACAAACGCATCGTATATGGATTTGACAAATTACAAGAGACACGACACAAAGACAGATGCATAATCGTAGAAGGAATAACAGGAGTATGGAGATTAGGGGCTGGCGCAGTCGCTACCTTTGGGATAGGCTTCACCCAGCAGCAAGCGTTATTCCTTGCAAAAAGACAAATCAAAATAGCATTCATCATGTACGATCCTGAAGAGAAAGCACAAGAACAAGCAGAGCTATTTTCTCATCTACTATCAGGCTTCGGATTGGAAGTAAAAATTATTGACATATCGAAAGAAGGATTTGAAGACCCTGGAGAGCTATCGGATGAAAAAGCAAGAGATATCTCAAAAGAACTTTTAGACTAAATAATCTTAATTTTCTTTATAAAATATATTTTTATTTTTTTCTTTACAAATTAAATAAATAGTGTATAATAATAATATAAGTTTAATTTAGTAAAACTTTTTTAAGAAGGAGAATAAGATGTACATAAAAAAGTTAAAAAGGGGAAAAGAATTTTTACACGGGTTTGGGATAAGAAGGAACACAAAATTATTTGAAGGCGATCCTTCCTGGCAAATTTGGGGATTTGGTTTTATTCTATATATATAATAGTTTAACCCTTTTCCCCGGCTAGTTCGGCGGGGAGATAACTTGAGAAGAAGAATAAAATGAGTAATCAAATGATAGGAAAATGTAAATACTGCAAACAAGATTATTGCATGGAATGTTCAGAGCATGAGCATTGGGAAGAATTTTGCAGTTATGGTTGCTATGATGATTATCAAAGCGAATCTAAAATCAACAACGAAATTAATGTATAAAAAAGACATTAATCTTTTCGTTTTTTATTTTAAAAAGGAGAAAAAAATGTTAAACAATCCCTTTGATAAATGGATAAATGAAACAACCGAATACTTAACAAGCCTGGAAAAATGGAAAGAATCTGTTAACACATTTCTAACAGACATGACAACCTTCGTGCACATTGTTTACAAAATCACAATACCATTTACCTCAACGATAATCTTATGGCTTATCTTCTTGACAATTATCGTTCTCAGAAAGGAGAAAAAATAAACATGGTCAATTGCGCATTCACTACTTTCTCTGCCGGAGGAGAACCATTAAAGATAATCAATGTTTCTCCCGACAGAATGTTAACAAAGATCAGAAGACTCCAGAAAAGAAATCTCCTTGGAAGCGAGCTAATAAATTGGAACGATTTTGATTTATCTGTCGGGAAAGGCGTCTTAAATGAATTAGATAGATGTTACTGGACAACACAAGGGAAAAGAGTCAGCATTGTCAAGTCAGCAATCTGCGGAACAAAAACCATCTATCAAAGCTGGAATACAGACTCATTCTATCCAAGATTGACTAAGAATAAATTCAAGAGAACTTAAAAATGAACGACAACAAATCTTATTCAAAGCTTGAAAAAGCACAATGCAAAAAATGTGGAAAAAAGTTTTGGAAGCAAGGCAAATATAACTTCTATTGCAAAAGCTGCAAAAGAAAAGCAAGGAATATTCGTATCGCTGATATAAATGAAAATCCAAACTTCATCCCAAAGAAAAATAGATCGTGTATAAAGAAAAGCCCTGATAAAAATTAAAAGGAAAGGAAAGCAAAATGAGAAAAATTGTAATAAATAAATGTTATGGAGGATTCTCAATAAGTTTGGCCGCAGCTAAATTTATGGCAAAAAGAGGAAATAAACAAGCAAAAGAAGAAATAAAAAATTTCAAAAAAAAAGGTGAGTTTTTTGGATATGGATATTCTAGCCAATACAAAGAGAAATATTCTCGAACAGACCCAGACCTAATCCTGGCGATAGAAACTTTAAAGGGCAAAGCGTCTGGGGACGTGTCAAAATTAACTATAATAAAAGTTCCAAACGATATTGAATGGGAAATTAGTGATTACGATGGAATGGAACGAATCGAAGAAAAACATAAATCTTGGGGCTAACAAAAATTAAAAGGAAAGGAAAGCAAAATGGATGGCGAATTTATATTAAATTTGTTAATAAAAGAAGGCGCTCTAATTAAATTTGGCCATAATTGGTTAATTTGTCATGGCGATATAATAAAACTATATACCGTATACCAACGTAAACCTAGCCAAAGAAAAACAAGAACATTAATTGAATCCACAAAGAATGAAGAATTAGCCTGTAAAATTTTAAAAGAAAGCTAAAAACAGAAAGGAAAAATATGAAATTAGAAAATATTGGATTTTACACCTTGTCCGACTACCGCTGTAAAAACGCTTCTACAAGTTCCCCTATCTGGAGAGCAGAGGTATTGCTCACAGACAGATGCAATTTCAAATGCCCTTATTGCAGAGGAATTAAATCAGAAATTCAAAACGATCTCCCTTTAGGCAAGGCTATAGAAGTTTTGACCTATTTATTTCAAGAAAATGTAAAAAATATCAGATTCTCAGGCGGAGAACCAACCTTGTATAAATCCCTGCATGACTTAGTCGCATTATGCAAATGGAATAATGTAAAGAGAATCGCCATTTCCACGAACGGCTCTGCCCCTCTGCATCGCTACAAAGAATTAATAAGCCAAGGGGTAAACGATTTTTCAATTTCTCTCGACGCTTGCTGCGCCTCAACGGCAAATATTATGACAGGAAAACAAGGATATTATAATACAATCATCAATAATATCCGAGAGCTTTCTAAACTAACTTATGTCACAGTTGGAATCATTTTCGACGAAAAAAATATGTCTGAACTAAATGGAGTCATTCAGTTGGCAAATGATTTAGGAGTTTCTGACATACGACTTATCCCTTCTGCGCAATACAATCAAGAAACAATTTTAACAAGACTACAATTCGATTTTATTGACAAATATCCCATTCTAAAATATAGATTAAATAATCATAATTCAGGAATTAATATTCGAGGGTTATCAAAATCTGACAATAAAACTTGTCCACTTGTTCTTGACGACATTGCAATCGCCGGAAATTATCATTATCCTTGCATCATTTATCTTAGAGAACAAGGCGATCCAATTGGAAGCTTATCTCATTTGTCTGAGACAAGAGGACAAAGACTAGAATGGTATCTTACTCATAATTGTTATAAAGATAAAATTTGTAAAAATAATTGTCTTGATGTTTGCAGAGAATACAACAACAAATATGAAGAACTTAGAAAAGATAATAATAATTCCTAAGCTTGACAGTTCTCTTTTCACTTGGTTAAACTGGAAAGCAGGAAGCATCCACGATCTTGATCTGAAATGCAGATACTCGGACATAACTTCCACAAGAGGTAAATTAATTTTAAAGTTGTATGCTATGGGCTGGTGTTATGGAGAAAATCTTACTTGTCGGCCTAAACAAAACGAGATCGCTCTTATGTGCTTCAAGGACAAAACTGAATTTTGGTTTCACCTGAGAAAACAAGAATTCATCGAGGTCTTCTCAAAATAAAGAAAATTTAATTTGTTTAATTGTCTCAAAATTTTATAAAAAATATTTACTTTCTTAGTATAATATAAGTATAATTCTTTTTTAGAAAGGGAAAAGCATTTGTTAGGAAATGCAAAATACATAAAATGTCATTTGTACGGAAAGCGCCTTCTCACTTTCCCGTACGCCGTGAGCCTTGTCAGACTGCCTAACCAGTTTGGCGAGGCTCATTTTATTTATAAGGGGCAAAGTTGATATGAAACTTCTTACAATAGAAGAAATAATTAAAAACAAAAAGCCAGCCCCTGATTTACTTGAATACGCCGGCATTTACTTCTTAATCAATAAAACCAAAGTTGTTTATATAGGACAAACAGTCTCTGGTTTTGCAGAAAGAATCTTATGTCATATCAAAAGAAAAAAGATAAAATTTGATTCTTATTCCGTTATCCCAATTCTTTTAATTTCAAAAAATGGAGTCTCTTTTATAGAAGAATCAAATTTCTTCTCTCCAAATGAAAATAGTATTCCTCATCTAGAATTCAAAAAAAGACTAAATCAATTAGAGGCAAATTATATTTTTAAATTAATGCCAAAATATAATTATATGATTCCAAAACAAGAAAAATATATGACTAAAAATCATTTAAAAGATAACTTTAAAAATATCCCTTGGCAAAAAATAAGAGAAGGAATAAAGAAACAAAAAATAATTCCAATTCTAAAATATGATACTCTTTATTTTAAAATTTTTGAAATTGAAAAATATTTAAAACATCCCCTTGTTAAAAGAGGAAGTAATATAGAGGAGAATAATTGTCTATCTTAGAGAAAAAAGAATTTCATCTTGCTGGCAGAGCAAATGGATTTTGTCAAATTCCAAATGCTCTTTTCGATTTCTGGGGAAAAATAATCGGAGCAGAAGCCCTTAGGATATATTGCGGGTTTAAATCTTTTATAGAATGTGCAAGAGAGGATTCTCGTTTATTTCCAAAAATTTCTCAGTCCGATTGGGCAGAATATTTTGGGATTTCTTCACCTACCTTTATAAAAAGCATAAAAATACTTATCGATGTAAGATTAATAAAAATCAAAAAAGAAAGAAACAAAGAAAATAGACAACATTCTGCTCCGTCAATTTATTTTTTAGAAGAAATATCCTTTCCAGAAAAGGATATTTTAGATAAATATCCTTTTAAACCATTAAATAAGCACAATTTTCTTGGATATATTTATCAAAATTATCAAAAAGAAGCTATCAAAGCCTTACAGAATAACGAAACTAAAAATTCTTTAGGTCTCCGGACATTAAAATTTTTAATACCCGCGGACATTAAAAATTTTAATAAGATAATAGAATACTATAAAGACATAGAATACAATAAAGATAATTCTAAAGAATTATATAATGTTTCTGACGAAACATATAAAAAAGATTCTTTAAAGAAACAAATGGAATTGGGAGATAATTCAAACAAACAAAAAACCTCCAATAAAAAAGAAAAAAGAAAACTTTCCCAAAAAGATGAAGAAAGAATAAGAAATTGTAAATTTACCATGAGAGCAATAAATCTTTGGAATAGTTTCGCGCCGGCAGTGAAAGATCACACAAAGCCAACTTTGCCTTGGGGAGATATTCATCGTGCATTAAATCAATTAAGGGGAGGCACTTTTTATAAAACACGCAATTGGAGTGGTGCGGTATTTGATTCCTTCTGCCAAAAAAACAAAATAACTTCTCAGCAAATTAAGAGCGCGCTTGATCGACCTTTTAAGAAGAAAGAGATTATAAAAGTTATTGAACAATTGCCTTCGTACTGCAAAGAAGGCAATTTTATGCCGAAGCAAGAGGCTCTTCCTAAGATGCCATTGTCTCTCATGTTTTATAACAAGAGGTCTTCTTTCGTGAGCATGTTTGCCCTGGCGCTCATCAAAGGAGAAGCAAAGCCTGTCTCAGAATCAATTGAGGTCAAATGCGAATATCCAAAAGTGGCAGAAAAATTCAAGACAGCCGAAGATCGTGACTTGAAGATTGATTATGACAAGATGTCTGTGGTGGACAAAAAGCAATTCAACAGGATATTCAAGGAGATAGAGGAAAGGCTTGATTCAATCCCGAAAGAATATAGTTATGACAATCCAGGGCTTGGCGGATTCATTCGAATTTATTTTCGCGAGTTGCTGGACTTGAATCAAGCAAAGATAGAATTGATTTCTTTTTCCCCTTGGTCATGGCAGTGGAGAAAAATCTTTTCAATGGAAGGTAAACAATTGTCTCGGATAGCAAATTGGATGCTGGAGGCGAAAGATAAGACTGAAATTGAACGACAAAAAGAATGGAAGAGAAATAATGCGTCTACAGACGATGAATATCATGGAGAGTGATATTTTCACAAATTCTCTATAAAGCCTTGTAGGCTATCTGTGTTAACTTTCATGTATAAATACTAAAAAGCTATGTCAAAGTGTATTGGCGAGCTTCCTATTGATAAATTTCATGGTTTAAAAGGATAGTTTAGGGTTAATTTTGACAAAAAACAAAAAAAAGAGGAATTTATGAGTGATTTTGATAAAAAAATAGTTGATTTTATTTTTAAGAAATATAAAAAATATTATGACAATGAAATTCAAGGATGTTGTCCGATCATTGCAGACACCATTCAAAAAATAATTGGCGATGAAATAGTTTGTGATTATCTAAGTTTTAATGTAGGTAAAAGAGAGCATTGGTGGGTAGAAAAAAAAGAAATAGTTTACGACCCTATGGGGGAGGAATATATTAATGAGCCAGGGTTTAGGCGAATAGAAATACATAGAGATTTAATCGAGATAAATAAAATACTTCCTCTGTTTGAACAATATAGAATTCTAATCAACGAAGAAGAGATAAGCTATGAAGATTAAGTCGCCGATAATAGATTCCAGGGTGGAAAGGGGAATAATTACTGGCATGATTGTCTCAACAAGATTTTTAAGAGAGATTCAACCAATTTTAAGGTTAGATATTTTCCAACTTAAATTTGCAAAGACGGTTGCTGAGTGGTGCATTGATTATTACCAGAAATACAAAATTGCCCCTCAAAAAAATATAGAATCTATTTTTCTTGCTTTGAAGAACACCCTGAATCAGGAAAAAATAGAGATGGTCTCCACTTTTTTGGAAAGTATCTCTAATGAATATAAGCGAGCAAAAACTTATAATGTTGATTATGCTCTTGATAACGCAGAGCGATATTTCAGGATTGTCTCGCTTCAACAAATCTCGCAGAAGATGAAAGAGCTTGTTTCACGAGGGGACGTCGAGGAAGGGGAAAAGCTATGCTCAAACTATAGACGTCCGGCTAGGCAAGCAAGCATTGGCATTAATCCGATGACCGACATGAAAGCGATCAGGGAAGCGTTTTCTCAAGATAATAGCAACAATATGTTTTCTTTGCCTGGGGAGCTAGGGAAGATGATTGGTTCATTTCAGCGAGAATGGCTAGTTTCTATTGTTGCAAATTCAGGGATAGGGAAAACTTGGTGGCTGATGTATCTTGCAAACAAAGCAGCATTAGCGGGATACAATGTTTTGTTTATTACGTTAGAAATGTCTCAGAACGAAATTATTAAGCGAGTTCAGCAATACATTAATGCAGGTATTGCAAAAAGATACGAGGAAGATATTCTTGTTCCTGTCTTTGATTGTGAATCAAATCAAGATAATTCTTGTTCTCTTGATTACAGGATATGTCGAGAAGGGATCAAGGAGCGGGGAGACACGTTGTTGCCAGAATTCAAGAATGTTTCAAAAGAGTATGTCCCTTGCAGCCGATGCCGTTATAAAAACAATGATGTATTTAAAATGACAACGTGGTTTAAGCAAATACAAAAAACAGAACTTTCCATGAAAGAGATTTCAAAGAAAATCGAGAAGATAAAAAGGTTAAATTTTTTGCCGGATAATTTTAGATTGGTTCATTTCCCGATGAAAACGTTGTCAATGAGAAAACTTGAGTCTTATATGGACAATATGGAATACTATGAAGGATTTGTGCCTGACGTGCTCGTGACCGATTATGTCAAACATTTTGCTTCAGATGAAAAGCATGAGCAAAAAAGATTTGACATTAGCGAAGCTTGGGAAGGACACAAGATGCTTGCGCAGAAAAGGAAGCTGTTGGCGATCTCTGGACATCAAGGAAACACGTTGAGGACAAGAGGGGATGTTGGCCAGGGCAATTGGGCAGAAGATATAAGTGGGCTGCATTTATCAGATTTGTCAATAACGCTAAATCAGTTTCCGGAAGAAAAAGAAAGAGGGGTGATGCGAGTCTCGACTTCTAAGTTGAGAAGTGATGACTATTCTCTTATGAACGAGGCGACTGTGTTATATTCTTACCGCATAGGAAGACCATATTTGGATTCTTGTCTGAAAAAGAAAAAAAGTTTGCGAAATTTATAAAAAAAATGAAGAATTGAATTATAATATAGTATATTAATTTAATGATTTTTTTAAAAGGAAATTTAAAAATGATAACAATTACAAAAATATTTAAGTTTGAAGCATCTCATTTATTGCCAATACATCAAGGAAAATGCAAAAATCTTCACGGTCATTCTTATAAACTTGAAGTGACTGTTGGCGCTAAACAGTTAAATGAACAAGATATGGTTATGGATTTTGGAGATTTAAAAGAAATAGTAAATAAAGAAATAATTAATAAATTAGATCATCAACATCTAAATCAATTTTATATTAATCCAACAGCAGAAAATATGGTTATTGATTTTTTTAATAAAATTAATGATGGCTTATTTGGTTTTAATTTTGTCTTTCTGGATTCAATTCGACTTTGGGAAACGGATACTTGTTTTGCAGAAAAAAGAAGGATTGTTAAAATATGAGGATTGTAGAAATATTTCAAAGTATTGACGGAGAAGTCAATGGGTTTTTCCAGGCAGGGCTGACTATCTTTGTTCGCACGGCAGGGTGCAATTTAAGTTGCGATTATTGCGATACTCAATATGCTCAAAATGAAAGTAATGGCAATAATTGGACAATTAAACAAATTTTAGATAGAGTTTGTGAATTACAAATTCCAAAAGTAACGATTACAGGGGGAGAGCCTTTATTACAATCTGATATTTATATTCTAATAAATCGTCTTCTTGAGCTTAAATATAAGATTAGCGTAGAAACAAATGGAACAATTCAAATTCCAAAATATTGGCTAGAAGAAAAAAATATCTCTTGGATTCTCGATTATAAATTACAATATCAAGAAAAAATGAATGAAGAAAACTATAGATATTTATTGCCGAAAGATTGGATAAAATTTGTTCTTCATTTTCCTAGTCAAATTAACGAAGTATTAGATATTAAAAATAAAATGGTCGATATGAGCTGTAAGGCGAATTTTGCGATTAGTCCGGTTTTTAATAATAATTTAAAAGGAAAGGAGATTCAACAATATATTGACGGCTTGATTAAATTGAAGATGTTTGATTTTGTGATTAATCTACAGTTGCATAAATTTATCAATGTGAAATAGAAAGGAAAGAAAATGAAGATAGAAAAGTTAATAATGGCATGTGAAGATATGACTGAGGTATTGACTCTTGATCCGAAGATTGATGCCGATGATAAGTCTCAGATGCGGCTGGATTTGGTGGAGGCCGCGAAATTGCTGAAAGCTTCTGATATGGCAAAATTAAAAGATCAGACGATTTCTGTGCTGGAGAAATTGGGAGTTGAGTTGCCAAAAACAGATAAAAAGGATAAGAAGGAGGACAAAGGTAACGATAAAAAAGAAGAGAAAGAGAGCCATAAGTCGGATAAGAAAAAAAGAGATAAAGAAAAGAAGGAAAAAGCTCCAGGAGTGATTGCAACTATAATTTCAATCGTCGAGGAAAAACAGCCAATTGACCTCGACAAAATAGCTTCTCTTCTTGCCAAGAAATTTCCCGAAAGAAAAGAGAAAGGAATGAGGACAACGGCTAGCATTCAATTAAATTCAAGATTAAATGCTCAGGGGTTTAAAGTTACAAAAGATGACAAGGGGAGATTTTCTATTAGCGGAAAGAAGAAATAGTATGGTTGAATCTGCATTAGTTATCTTAAGCGGTGGACAAGATTCTACTACTTGTCTTTTCTGGGCAAGAAAAGAATTTTCTTTGATATATGCAATTACTTTTGATTACGAACAAAGACATGCAATTGAAATAGAAGCGGCAAAAAAAGTCGCTTCTATTTTTCTTCCTGAAGGACATGAGATAATTAAGTTAGGAAGAATCTTAAAAGGATGTAGTCCTTTGATTAGCGATAATTCAGTCGAGCAATATCAAAGTCTAGAATCTATGCCGGGAGGCATAGAAAAAACTTTTGTTCCAGCAAGAAATTCTCTTTTTCTTACACTTGCAATGAATAGGGCGGTTATTTTAGATTGTAAAAATATTGTTATTGGATTATCTCAAGTGGATTATGGGGGTTATCCAGATTGCCGAGAAGACTATTTAACAGAAATTTCTTTGGCTTTAAACAAAGGAGTTTTTGGACAAGACAAAAAGGAGTATATAAATATATGGGCTCCCTTACTTAATCTGTCCAAAAAGCAAACAGTAGAACTTGCTATGCAATTAGGAGCTGATTGCATAAAAGCTCTGGCGTATTCTCATACTTGTTATAATGGGGTTTGTCCTCCTTGTGGCAAATGTCATTCATGCCTTTTAAGACAACAAGGATTTGAAGAAGCAGGTATTCGAGACCCTCTTATTGCCAGATTAGAAAGAAGAAGATAAGCGAAAATATACTTTGCCGGGAATATTCATAAAAATAGAGAAGAAAGAATTCTTAAGTTAATTAATTATCGTCTTTGGAGTTATATGGATTTATTAAATATGGCTTGGAAAATATCATTTTTTAAAATGATATTAAGAAAGGGAAAAAATGAAATTTTACAGTCCTGAAGAATTTAATGCCGATATTCAAATCCTCGCAAATCAAATTAAGCAAAGTAAAATTATTTATACTGCTTTACATGGAATTCCAAGAGGAGGGGTTATAGTCGCTGCGGCATTATCTCAGTTACTTAACTTGCCTTTAATCTCTCTTTTTGAAGAAAATAGAAAAAGAAATCTTGACAAGCAAATTTTGATTATTGATGATCTTGTAGATAGCGGAACAACAAGAGCAAAATGGATAGGATGGGATTTTGCTTGTCTTCATAAGAAGAAAAGAATCTCAATCCCAATTAATTATTTTGTAAAAGAAATTGCAAATGAATGGATTCAATATTTTTGGGAATCAAATGAATTGCCGGCAGAAGATGCTGCTATTCGATTAATTCAGATGATAGGAGAGGATGTTGGCCGGGATGGACTAAAAGAAACTCCTAAAAGATTTATAAAAAGTTGGCAATATTTATTTTCCGGATATAAAGTAAATCCGGAATCTGTGATTAAATGTTTTGAAGGAGAGGGATACAATCAAATTGTTCTTTTACGAGATATTGAAATGTATTCAACCTGCGAACATCATATATTGCCTTTTATTGGAAAGGCGCATATTGCCTATATTCCAGATAAGAAAGTAATTGGTATTTCAAAATTAGCTCGCCTTCTTGAAATCTTTAGCAGAAGACTTCAAATTCAAGAACGTATTTGCGAACAAGTTACAGAGGCAATAATGTCTCATTTACAGCCTCTTGGAGCTGCATGTGTTATTGAAGCCGAGCATCTTTGTATGAGAATGAGAGGAATTCAAAAACAAAATTCTGTAATGGTAACGTCTTCCTTAAAAGGAGTATTTTTAGAAAATTTAGCGACAAGAGAAGAATTTCTCAGATTAATTGGAAAATGAATCTTTATTTTGCAGGGGATTCTTATTGTTGGGATGTTTGGCAATTTTTATTTTCCTCCCTTTCTTCTATTCTGCAAAGTTATTATTATGCACTAGAAAGTAAGCATTCTGCTTATCGTCTCGAACGATTAATTAAATTAAGAAAGCAAAAAATGAACTCAAATAAAATTAATTTATTTTTAGACTCAGGAGCTTTTTCTGCATGGTCAAAGGGAGAACAAATTGATATTGACAAATATATTGAATTTATAAAAAACAAGCAGCGATATCTTTCTCATTATGCAAATTTAGATGTTATTGGAGATTCAGAACAAACTTGGAAAAATCAAAAGAAAATGGAAGCTGCCGGGTTGAATCCAATGCCTTGTTTTCATTTTGGAGAAGATCTCAAATATTTAACAAATTATTATTTAATCGGAAAATATGCTTATATTGCACTTGGAGGAATGGTAGGGAGAAATTCAAAAGAATTGGTTCAATGGCTAGATAATTTATTTTCTAATTATTTATGTGATAAGGAAGGAAATCCTAAAATAAAAGTTCATGGTTTTGGAATGACTAGCTTTAATATAATGTTTCGTTATCCTTGGTTTAGTGTGGATTCTACTTCTTGGAGTATTTGCGGAAGAATGGGAGGCATTTATGTTCCTCGCTACGAAAAAGAGGATTGGATATATAATAGTCCTCCTGATAAAATATTTGTCTCTTCTCAAAGTCCAAATAAATTTAATGAAGGAAAGCATATAGAAACTTTATCCTCAAATATAAGAAATCATATTTTAAATTATATTCATAGTAAAGGCTATAAATTAGGCAAGACAGAAAATAAAAATGTTGACAAACAATATAAACTTAAAAAGAATGAGAAATGGGCGAATAAGGAAAAAACAAAAATTGAAATTGTTATTGAAAAAGGGATAGGCAATGACTATAAACTTCGAGATGAAATAAATATACTTTATTTTCTCGATCTAGAAAAGAGCTTTTCTAAATGGCCTTGGCAATTTAAAATGAAGAAATTAGGATTCGGAATATGAAAATTTATTTTGCGGGAGAAGGGCATGAGCTTGTAAGAGACAGCTTTAAAATTATGAAGCAAATGTCTAATTTTTTAGTTAGTTATATTTCAGTGAATGAATTTGCAAGCTCCGTTCAAAAAATAAGAATGGAATTTATAATTAAATTTAGGAGACAAAATGAAAGTAAACAGAGTTAAATTACTTAATGTTTTACAAGCGATGAAACCAGCTATTGCGAGCAAAGAAATTCTTGAGCAATCAACTCACATTTGTTTTGATGGAGATATTGTTAGGGCATACAATGATAGTATTGCAATAACGGCAGAATTTGAAACAGGAATAAAAGGAACAATAAGTGCCCTTCAATTAATTTCTTTGCTTGATAAGATACCAACAAAAAAAGTTAAACTTGAATTTAATAAAGAAAATAATATGTTGGGTATCATTACTAAGAATATAAAGGCGGCAATTAAATTAGAGACAGAAATAAAATTGCCAATTTTAGATTTATCTAAATTAAAAAAATGGCAATTTCTCCCTAAAGATTTTTGCTCTGCTCTCTCTTTTGCTATTTTTTCTGCAAGTCAAAATATGGGACAACTAGAGCTTACTGGTATTTATATTGAAGAGAAAGAAGTAATATCTTGTGATAATTTTCGGGCGACAAAAGTTCGGTTAAAAGAAAAAATAGAATCTCCATTATTAATTCCTTCTTTGGCGGCTATTCAATTAATTAAGTATAATCCAATTGAATATATCTGCCAGGATACTTGGCTTCATTTTAAATGTAAGGATAATATAATATTTAGTTGTCGAACCATAGAAGGAAAATATCCTATCGAATCAATTTTAAAGTTATTTAAAAAGTCTGGGAAAAAAATCAATTTGCCTGTTCATTTTGAGCGGGTAATAGATCGGATACAAGTTTTGGTCGATCCGGATTTTGAACAAGACAAAGTAATTTCTCTTTGTTTTACTCAAAATCAACTAATCTGTAAAGGAGAAGGGGGCTTTGGATGGGTAGAAGAAACAATCGATTTGGAATATCAAGACAAAGAAATTAAGGTTCAAGTTCATCCTCAATTTCTTATTGAGATTTTGAAACACTTAAAAGAAATTGATATCAATGAATCTTTAATTTATTTTAAAGGAGAGAATTTTGAACATGTTATTTCTACAGTAAGCCAAAAATGAAAATTTATTTTGCTGATGCTCAATCTATGATATTTTAAAAATATCATAGTCAACTTAAAATAAAAAATCTTTTAGAATCTTATTTTTTTCTTAGAAAAGGCAAACAAATGAAATTATTTTTAAAATTAAAATGAAATATTCTCATTTTTTAAAACAAAAACAAATTATTGATTCCCCTAAAGGGATAAAAGAAAAAGATATTAAAATTAATCCAATTCTTTTTCTTTTTCAAAGAGATATTGCCCGGTGGGCGCTGAGAAGGGGGAGAGCAGCTGTATTTGCCGGATGCGGTTTAGGAAAAACTTTTATTCAACTAGAATGGGCAAAACATATTCCTGGCAGAGTTTTAATTCTAGCCCCGCTTGCTGTTTCTCAACAAACAATTAGAGAAGGAAGAAAGTTAGAAATTGAAGTCGAATATTGTAGAAAACAAGAACAAGTCAATTCTAAGATTATAATTACAAATTATGAGATGCTTCATAATTTTGATACTTCTAAGTTTGTTGGAGTAGTTCTTGACGAGTCCAGCATAATTAAAAACTTTTCAGGAAGCACAAGAAATTTGATAATTGAGTCTTTTGCGAACACTCCATTTCGGCTGGCATGCACGGCTACTCCAGCGCCTAATGATTATATGGAGTTAGGAAATCATGCTGAATTTCTTGGTATTCAAACTCGTTCTGAGATGCTTTCCATGTTCTTTGTTCATGACGGAGGAGAGACGTCTAAGTGGCGATTGAAAAGGCATGCTGAGAATGAGTATTGGAAATGGTTAGCGTCATGGGCAGTCATGATGCAAAAACCTTCTGATTTAGGATATAACGACGATGGATTTATTCTTCCAAAATTAAATTATCATGAACATTCTATTTCGATTAAATCTATTGAGGCTAAATGTGGACTTGGCATATTTTTAGAGGAAGCTAAAACATTGCTGGAAAGAAGGCAAGCAAGGAGAGATAGTCTTAATGAAAGAGTTAAATTATGCGCTGATATTATCAATAAGAGTAATGAGACGTGGATCGTCTGGTGTAATTTAAACTCAGAAGGAAATCTTTTAGAAAAAACAATAAAAGATTCATTACAAATAGAAGGCTCTGACAATTATGAATTTAAGGAAAGCAATATGCTTGCCTTCTCTGATAACAAAATTAAACGTCTTATCACAAAGCCATCTATTGCTGGCCACGGAATGAATTGGCAAAATTGTCATAATGTAATATTTGTTGGACTGAGCGATAGTTGGGAAGAATATTATCAAGCAATAAGACGATGTTGGCGATTTGGGCAGAAAGAACAAGTAAATGTTCATGTGATAATTTCTGAGAAAGAAGGCCCCGTTTTAAGAAATATAAAGAGAAAGGAAGAGAATGCAGAGAATATGTTACAGAATATGGTTAAGCACATGCATAAAATTAATGAGAAACATTTGCATAAATTAACAAGAGACGTAGAATTATATTCGCCTCAAATAGAAATGGAATTGCCTGAATTTTTAAAAGGATAAAATATGAAAGTTATTGATCAAATTATAAAAGAAAAATATTCATTGTATCAAGGAGATTGTGTAGAAGTAATAAGGGGCATTCCTGATAATTCGATTCATTATTCAATATTTTCTCCTCCGTTCGCATCATTATATATTTATTCCAGTAGTGAGCGAGATATGGGAAATTGCAAGAATGATAAAAGTTTTTATCGACATTTTAAGTTTCTTATCAAGGAATTATTGAGAGTAACTATGCCGGGAAGACTTCTTTCTTTTCATTGCCAAAATTTCTCTCTTATGAAAGAAAGAGATGGTGCTATAGGAAGAAAAGATTTTAGAGGAGAATTAATAAAAAGATTTATTAAGGCTGGCTGGATTTATCATTCAGAAGTTTGTATTTGGAAAGATCCTGTTGTTGAAATGCAGAGGACAAAAGCATTAGGATTGTTGTATAAACAGCTCAAAAAAGATAGCTCTATGACTAGAAATGGAAGTCCTGATTATCTTGTTACAATGAGAAAGCCTGGGGATAATCCAGAAAGAATAATACATATTCACGGGCAACCTCCGGTTGATGTATGGCAAAAAATAGCATCTCCAGTTTGGATGGATATAAATCAATCAGATACTTTGCAAAGAAAGTCCGTGAGAAAGGAGTTAGATGAAAAGCATATTTGTCCATTGCAACTGGAAGTAATTAGAAGAGGGTTATTATTGTGGACAAATCCAAATGATATTGTATTGAGCCCTTTTGCCGGAATAGGTTCCGAAGGATATGTTTCTCTTGAAATGGGAAGGAGATTTGTTGGAATGGAATTAAAAAAATCTTATTATCAACAAGCAGTAGCAAATTTAAAGTTTGTAATAAGGAAGAAAAAAATTATTGATCCTGTAGAATTTTTTATGGATAAAATGAAATGCCGATAATAGATGAAAAACAATTAATTTATTTATTAGGCAATGCTAAAAATGTTCTTTTACTTGAACCTCCATTTAAGAGAAGCTATGTCCCATTGGGGTTGGCGAAAATTGCTTCTTTCTTAAGAGAAAAAAATATAAATTTTGAGTATTCAAGAAATCCAATTATTGGAAATTTTGATTTAATTTGTATGTCTACCGTTTTTACGACAGATTCGGAAATCGTGATAAAAACAATTAAGGAATGCCAGTCAAGTTTAATCTTAAGAAATGTTCCAATAATTGTTGGTGGGATATTTGCTTCTTTGATGCCAGAATATTTTGAAGAAAAAATAAATAAGAAAATAAATATATTTACTGGATATTCAAAGATATTAGATAGCTATATTCCTGACTATCAGACTGATTGGAAAATTAATGGTTTTTTTAAAGATGCGATAACATTGTTTACTCAAAGAGGATGTCCCAATAAATGTGGGTTTTGCATGGTTCCTAAAATGGAGCCTGATTTTTTAATTCTTCCGAAATGGAAAGAAACAATTGAGTTTTTTAAAAATGAAGTCTTTGTCGTGTCAGACAATAATTTGCTATACGCTCCTAAAAAACACATTGAAGATGTTATTGCTATATTGAATAATCAGAAAAAAAAGGTAATTTTCAACAATGGTATTGATTGTGAAAAGATCGATGACGAAAATGCCAAATTACTTGCGTCTTTGAAATATGTAAGAAAGGGTTTTCGTCTTGCATTTGATGATATGTCTCAAGATGGATTTTATCAAAAAGCTATGGAAAAGATGGAAAAATATGGCCTGAGAATTAAAGGACAATCTCTTACTTATGTTTTATTCAATTTCAATGATACTCCACAAGATGCCTATTATAGGGTGCAAGAATGTTGGAAATATGGAAGTCTCCCTTATCCAATGAAATATCGACCTCTTAATCAATTAACAAAGAGAAACTCTTATATTGGAAAATATTGGACAGAGAATTTAGTCAAAGCATTCCATAGTTATATAACTCTCTTTGGATATAATAGCAGAAATTCGATTTTTGAGTCTTGGATAAAAAATAATAAAAAATTCAATAGTAGATTATCATCAGACGATTGGGATAAGTGGAATTTCAAAAAATAATGCAGTCAAGAAAGCATTCATTGATTGAAAGTTTTGCAAATGTGGCGATCGGATATGGAATCTCGTTGATGAGTAATATTATTATTTTTCCGTTGTTCGATTTGCATACGTCTCTATTGGCTAATTTGAAGATAGGTGGATTATTTACGATTATCTCGATTGTCAGGTCATATTTTCTCAGAAGGTTGTTCAATCTTTTTCATAAGAAAGTTAAATGAATAATAAAGAATTTTGCCATCTCCATGTCCATAATCAATATTCGTTGCTTGATGGGGTCGGGTCAAGTGAAAAGTATGCAAAGAGAGCGCAGAAGATGGGATTTGAATATTTAGCTTTAACAAATCATGGGAATGTTGACGGGCTTATCAAGCACCAGAAAGCCTGCGAAGCAGAAGATATTATCCCTCTCTTTGGATGCGAGATGTATATTGTCCCTGATTTGACAGTCAAGGACAAGAATGAAAAATCAGGGCATTTGACAATTCTTGTGAAAGACCAAGCTGGCTGGGTAGAGCTTTGCCGATTGCTTACCATTGCTAATCTTGAAGGATTCTATAGACGGCCTCGAATTGATTATAAAACATTTCTTGCGGCAGACCTCTCTGGATTTATTGTTCTTACTGGTTGTTCAGGATCGTTTCTCAATCGCAAGTTCGGGGAAGGGTTTTTCTGGAACCTTGTCGAAGAGATGAAGAAAAACTTGTATCTTGAGGTTATGCCCCACGATATGCCTGAGCAAATAGTGCATAATAAGAGATGCAAAGAGCTAAGTGGCAAGTATGGGATTCCCCTTATAGCAACAAACGATTGTCATTATGTGTTGCCGGACGAGGATATTGTTCAAGAAGTGCTGCTCGCCATTCAGACCCACGCGAAATGGAAAGACAAGGACAGGTGGAAGTTCGATATCAAAGGATTGTACTTGAGAAGTTGCGAGGAGATGATTGTTGCATTTAAAAAACAAAATTCTCTTAATTATCTTGATTATGGAAAAGCATTACGAAATACAATTGTTGTCGCTGAGAAGTGTAAAGATTTTAGGATAGAAAGACAAAAGGTGTCTCTTCCCAAAATAGAAAGACCAAAGAAATATGAAGGTATGGTATTTTCTGATCGAGCGCTTTTGAGAAATTTAATTTTACATGGCTCTCGATATAGAGATTTAATAATTAGTGATACCTGGAATGAAGTATATGAAAAAAGACTCCAATATGAATTAAGTGTTATTCAAAAGAAAAAATTCCAGCGATATTTTCTCATTGTGTGGGATTTGGCCAAATGGTGCAGAAAAAACGATGTGATGATAGGGAGTGGTAGGGGGTCGGTTGGCGGCTCGTTAATTGCTTATTTATTGGACATCACTTGTGTTGATCCATTAAAATACAATCTTTTGTTTTCTAGGTTCATCAATGAGGAAAGGATAGATTTGCCGGACATTGATATTGATTTTGAGGACAGGAAAAGAGAACAGGTCAGGCAATATCTTGAAGACAGGTATGGAAAAGACAATGTCTCAGGAATTTCAACTTTTCTGCAAATGAAAGGACGAGCAACAGTTAGAGATGTTGCAAGGGTATTTGATATTCCATTTAAAGAAGCAGATATGTTTGCAAAAGCCATTGAGTATGGAGAGGATAAATCTGCTATTCAAAAAGCAATTAAAGAAATTCAAGAAGGGTATGATTTTGAAAGTAAATACCCTGAAGAAACTAAGATCATGTTAAGATTGGAAGGGACTGTGAAGAGTTGTGTATCAGGAAATTCGAGAGTTCTTGTTTTAAAAGAAAGATTTCCTCTTCGCGCAAAAGCAGTAACGATAAAATCATTATTTGATAAAAATTTTAGAGGAAAAATTAGATCGTATAATTTTGAAAAAGGACATTTCTTTTTCGATAAGATAAAAGATATTTATTTCGCTGGCATAAAAGAGGCGATTAAGATAGAAGTTGGAATGTCTACTTCTTTGACCTTAACTTCTGACCATAGAGTTCTTTCAAAAAGAGGATGGGTAAAGGCTGGAGAATTAAAAGTTGGAGAGCTTGTCGCAACTAATGGAAGAAAAGGACAAATTGCTTGGAATAAAGGATTAAAGGGGGTTTGCACTGCTTGGAATAAAGGGCTAAAAGGGGTTCAAGTTGCCTGGAATAAGGGATTGTCTAAAAAAGATCATTTTTCTATTCGGCAAGCTTCAGAAAGATGGAAGAAAAATAATCCTTTAAAAAAGATAGAAAATAAAATTAAAGTCGCAAAAAGAAGTTTTAAGCATGGTCTATATTCTAAAAAAACAAGAAAGATAATTAAAAATAATCTATATTGCCAATGTTGTAAAAAAAATAAATCTCAAGAAATTCATCATTTGGATAAAAATAGGTACAATAATAAAATCCAAAATTTAATTGCTGTTTGCGTAAAATGCCATAATAAATATCATCCAAAACCAAATCCTCCTAAGCTTAATGAGTTTCTCACGATTAAATATCGCAGAATAACGAAAATAGAAAAAAAGGGACAAGAAGAAACTTATGATATTTGTATGAGAAGCCGACATCAAAATTATGTGTGCAATAAAATTATCACTCATAATAGCGGTCAACATGCGGCAGCGATTGTCATTTCATCTGAAGATTTAAAATCTGGAACAAAAGGAAATCTTTGTCGGAGAGGCAAGGATATTATTATTTCTAATTGGGATATGGAAGATGCAGAATATATGGGCTTGATGAAGCTTGATATATTAGGATTGAGTACATTAAGTATATTAAGCGAGACGAAGAAATTAATTTTAGAAAATCACAAAGAAGAAATTGTCTTTGAACAGATTTCAATGGAAGATAAAAAAGTTTTTATTATGTTATCCAAGGGAAATACAGTTGGTGTGTTTCAATTGTCCACTTCATTATCTACGGATATGTGCAAGGAAGTCAAAATTGATACTTTCGAGGATATTGTTTCTGTGCTGGCAATAGCAAGACCAGGGGCGCTTCATAGTGGGACAACAAAAGATTTTATCAATCGTAAGCATGGAAGAAGGTGGGAAAAGATCCATTCGATATATGATGAAATTACAAAAAATACCTATGGTGTGTTGATTTTTCAAGAACAGGTGATGGAGGTATTTCACAAGGTGGCTGGATTGCCTTATAGTGTTGCAGATAATATTCGTAAGATAATTGGTAAAAAGAGAGATGCCAAAGAGTTTGAAAAATATAAACAGCAATTTTCTGATGGATGCAAAAAGTTAAAAACATTTAATTCGCAAGAAGTTGAATGGTTTTGGGATATGCTCTTGAAATGTGCTAATTACCTATTTAATAGATCGCACGCCGTTTCTTACGGTATATTGTCTCAGTGGACAGCATGGTGCAAATATTATTATCCTACAGAATTTATCTGTGCTAGCTTGACCTATGGAGCAGAAGATAAAAAAGTTGAGTTGATTGAAGAGGCAAAGAGGCTAGGATTGAAAATTATCCCTCCAAAGATAGGATTGAGCGACTCATTGAAATGGAAAACAGGGGAAAGATGCCTTTATGTTCCATTCATTGAGATAAAAGGATTCGGTGAATCTGCTGCTGAAAAATGTTTGACTAAAGTGAAATGCAAGCAGTTAGGTTTTTTCAACTTGTTCGTGGAAAGAGAGAATGAGATTCAAGGAAAGACAAAGGTCGACAAGATTCTTCATGAAATCAAAGCTTTTGACAAAGAAGATATGCCGTCTGCAGAAATAATGAATAAGTATTTGACTTTTAATATTAGAGTTTGAAGAAAGCAGATTTATTTGAAGATTATTGGAACGAGTTATTTTGATGATGATGAACTTGATAATATTTTACTTTGTGAAAATATTAAGCAAGAAGAGGGACTAAAGATTATAGATTTTCTCAACAATCTTTCAGGAGAGTTGCGATATTTTTTTAAAATAATTAATGATGACTATGGATCGCATAAAATTGAGTTCTAAAGAAAGGAGATATGATGTTTTCGGTTAGGGAGAAAAGAGACATCGCAGACAAGATACAAAAAATTTTACGAAAGACTAATTATCCTGAACTTCCAAATTATGAGATTAAATTCCATTTGCATGTCGAGGGAACGGAGGGTTGGTCATGGGCAGATATAAAAAACAATGGAACTGTATTGAATTCTGAGATTAATCCTTGGAATAAAAAACAAGATAAAAATAAAGGATAAAATATGTCGCGATGCAGAATCGGAGAAAAGAAGGTAGCTTTATATTGTAAGAAAACAGGGTTGCCAGTTGTTGCCGCTCTTGTTCGAGGAGGGACAGATCATAGGATTGATTTATGTCTTAAAGATGGAGTAGTCGTTCATTGGTATAATGATGGGACTATGAAAAAAAGCGAGATAGGGCATGTCATGATTTCTCCTGATAAAATACATGATAAAAAAGATTATATCAATCCAGAATTTATAGGCCGTAAATATATAAAGGATAAACAATAATGCCAATTATAATAGATCATAGGCCAAAGACATTTGATGAGGTGATAGGGAACAAACACTTGGTTTTAATCTTGCGTTCAATGGCAGAAAGGGAGAGAAAGTCCCCTGGTAAGATTTCAAGAGCTATCCTTCTGCACGGGCGGTCAGGCTGCGGAAAAACAACATTTGCAAGGCTTTTCGCTAAAGAAGTAGGTTGTTCGGATTGTAATATTATTGAGGTAGATGTGTCAGATAACAGGGGGATAGACGCTGTTAGGGAGATCAAGAGAGGGGCGAGGTACAAACCAATAATCGGTGGGGAGAAGAAGGCGTACATTCTCGACGAGTTCCAGGGCGCAACTGGAGATGCAATGGCAGCGATGTTGAAGATATTGGAAGAACCTCCTTCTCATGTGTTTTTTCTCCTTTGCACGACCGCCCCTGAGAAGCTGTTGGAGACAATCAAGAACAGGTGCAAGAAGTTAAAAGTAAAGCCGTTGAATGACAGGCAGATGGAACGATTGATAATGGAAATTGCAGAGAAGGAAAACATAGAATTGTCTGGAAATATCGTTGACAAGATTGTCTCAAACGCAGAAGGTTGCCCAAGACAGGCTCTTGACACACTTGATACGATAAGGGGGCTGGAAGGCAAAGATATAGAGAAGGCAATTTCTGATTTTTCTATATCTGCCCCTTTGGAGATAATAAATCTTTGTCGAGCAATGATAAAAGGGGAGAAATGGAGCATTGTTAGAAAATTATTGGAAGAGGTCAAAGATGTCGATGTGGAGAACGTGAGAAGGCAAGTGCTTGGATATTTGACCTCTTCCATCAAGAATAACGATAATCCAAGTAAACAAATGATTATTGCGGCAGATGCTTTTAGGGAGAACTTCTTTAGCAATGGCAAGGCAGGACTGATCTTGGCGTGCTACGAGGCAATTGTTCTTTAATTTTATAAATTAATTTCAAAGCAACGGATTATTTACAGCCTGTGAAAAGAAAGTCTTAGGGCGGCGAAAACCTAGCGAGTTAACGAGTAGGAATATAAAAGGCACATAAATTTGGGTCGAGCAGCAAAACACCTAAGGATAACACAATGTGAAATAACACATGATCCCGTTTGTATCTAATGTGCCTATGATACAAACTTAGGCGTCAGACTTTTCCTTATGAGTGTATAGATGCCCATTAAGCCAATAATTCGTTGCTTAATATTTAATTTATAAAATTTATAAAAATTTTTAAGTTTTTAAGTATAATATAGTATATGAAAAAGTTAATTCAAGAAGACAAGATAACATGTCCCGATTATAAAAAAGAAGAAAAGAGAGGAAAGTGCGAATATTTAGGAATTTTTTCTGGCAGATGTTTCAAGAAAACAAATCCGTTATTACCATGCAAAGAAGTTAAAGAGGGAAATAACTCAACTAATCGATGAATGAGGGGATTAAAAATGTGCAAGAAATTTAATGTCCATGATTTACCAACTTGGCTGGTGGAGGAACTTCGTTTGGAGGCGGGAATATATCATATGACAGAATTGTTTGTTCTCCATTGCCAAGAAAAGACAATGGAAAAATATTATGAGATGTTATGTAAAATATTGATTAAAATGGCTAAGGATTTGCGTGAGCAAGAGCTAAAGCAAAGATTATTGGATATAAATCCAAAGATTAAAATTAAGATTGATCCGTTTGAAGGAGAAGTTAAATGAAAGAAAAAGTTAGTAAGATACAAAAATTAGCAGATAGAGATCAAATGAGATTTTTAGATAGGCAAAATAAAGAAGAAGAAATTAATTATCAAAAGGCAGTAGCTATTGATCCTGATAAATTGGATGAGGAAATCTTCTCTCAACCAGGACTATACATGAAGTTCTCCGAGATATATTCTGAAACAGAAAGAAGGAGGGAAAAGTTGAAGAATAAGCTTGGAATATTGGAGGCAGATCTGGACTTCAAGATAAGGTCGAAACCGGAGATGTTCGAGCTGAAAAGCTTGAAGTCGATGACTGAGTCTTTAGTCAAGAACACAATTCAGAGACAAGAGGAAGTGCAATCTCTCAATGAGAGGATTATACAAGCTAATTATGATTTGAATAGAGTTAAATTCGCGATTACCTCTTTGGAACACAAGAAGAAGATGTTGGAGAAGGCCGTCGACCTTTATAACGGGCAATATTTTTCTCCAATAAAAGCTCTGCATACGATTAAAGGGGGAAAACGAATATATTATGAGAATATAAATAGACAGATGCGGGAAGGACTGAATAAGAAATAAAGTCTCTTGGTAAGGAAAGACACGAAAGTGGGCAGTAAATTTTTAAAGGCGAAAAGAGAAGACTGCAAACGGAACATGGGATAATTTTTAATTAAAGATTATTCGCGATTTGGTTAAAATATCATACCGTACCGACCAAGAGACTTTTAAGTTTATAAAAATGAAAGAAGCGTCAATAAAAATTTACAGAGATATTATCAAAGAGATAACTAAAGAATTTTCTAAAGAAGAGATGAATAAAATAGTTTCTATCTCTAATAAAATAGTTAAACTAGAAAGGAAGAAGAAAATACAATAAAAAATATTTACAGAAAATTGGATTGTCAATGGGAAGAAATATAGAGGGTTAGTCGCATGGGAAGGATTTTTGCCTCTCAATGAATTACCACAAGAGTATCTAAATAGTAATGAGGCTGCTTTTTATTGTAATGATTGTTATAGGATTAAAAATATTAGCAACGATAGACTTAAAAAAACGATTCTTTTACGATGCAAAGATTTTAGTCCTCTTCTTGAAGAAAAGAGATATCCAGAAAATGAATTTCAACAGATTATTTCTTACATCAGAAAGGCAGGAGATAACCTTAAAAAGATAAATCAAAAGTTGAAATTAGAACAATGGAAAAAAACACTGGAATAGTGGGAAGGGAAAGAAGAATTTATTATTTAATTTTATCAATAGAGAGGGGGTGATTAAATGAGTAAATTTCGTGACAGAAGAGCGGCTTTTCGGGAGCGGACAGAGCAAGGGGTTAAAGAGAGGGAAAAGACAGGAGGGAGGTTTTCCTGCCTTAATCTCGCTAAGGTCGAGGGGATAAATTTTTTCAAGCCAACATCAGACAAGAAACATCGTAATGAGATAGACATAATTCCATTTCTTGCAACTCAGGATTGGATTTCAAAGATGCGGAGTTTCAATGGAGCTGTATTAGGGATTAATCCTGGCGACATGCTTTATAAGTTTGAAGTTCCTGGCCATCCTCGTATTGGATCGGAAGAAAGAACATTTCTTTGCCTCAAAGCAGCGTTTGGGAAATCCTGTCCAATTTGCAATGAAAGAGAGGCCTTGAAGGAGAATCAAGACGCTGACGAGGATTTGATAAAATCTCTCTATCCAAAATGGAGAGTATTCTATAATGTTCGGGACAGGAATGAGGAAGACAAAGAAAAAAGAAGGAAGGTATGGGATGCGCCATATCATAGCTTTGAGAAGTTTTTTCTTGAAGAGGCAGATATGGGGGAAGATGGAATTGTCATATTTGCTGATCCTGAAGAAGGCAAGACAATCCGCTTCAAAGGAAGGAAAAAGAATTTCAGTGGAAGAGAATATCTTGAGGCGGACTCTATTGAATTTCTTGATCGTAAAAAGCAGTACGATGAGAATGACATTAAAGAATCTATATCTTTTGACAAGTATTTGAAGATGCCAACTTATGAGGAAGTTGAGAAAGCATATCTTGGGTTAGACGACGATAAAAAATCTGATAAGAAAAAAAAGGAGGGAAAGGAAGAAGAAAACGAATAGTTAGTGTCTTATAAAGTTTTGAAATTAAATTTTTGAATCACATAGGAGAAAATATGGGAAAAAAGAATAACATTGAGATAAGTCCAGAAGACCTTCAAGAAGTTATTGTTAAACTGGAAGATACTATGGATTTTGTGAAAAGTTTGACCAGAGAGAAATCTCCAGAAAAGACTGAAGAATCGAAGATTGTAGTTGGCTCAAATGTCAAATGGGAAGATAAAGAAGGAGAAGTAATCAAGATCAAGGGGGATGTCGCTACTGTCGAGGATGACGACGGGGACGAGCATAAGGTTGATCTGGATGATCTGGAGTTGGTTGTTGTCAAAAAATCTTCTGCTAAGTCAGAGAAGAAAGAGCCAAAGATTGAAGTTGGTTCAGAGGTTGAATGGACAGACAAGGACGGAGATTCCAAAGAAGGAGAAGTACTTAAAATCAAAGGGGATGTTGCCACTGTAGAGGACGATAACGGAGACGAGCACAAGGTCGACCTGGATGACCTGGAATTAGCTTAATTTAATATAACTAAAATAAATAGTTTTTAAATTTATGGCAAGAGCTAGGAAATGTCCGAAAAGAGATAGAAACTATGGCAGGATTCTATTTCCTGCTCTTGCTTAAATATTATGTAAGGAGTAAAAAATGAAATGATAGATTTAAAACAAAAAACAATTTCTACCGACGAAGCGCTAGAGGTAATAATCTTTAATGAGTTGGGAACGATAACGAAACCAACATTGATTTCTTGGATAAAAAAGAATAAGCTGGGTAAGAAAGTCGGAGGACGTTGGAGAGTTAATGAGGAAAAGTTTTTCAAGTATCTTGGGGTAACAGGAGATTAATATGCAAAAATTCATAAGGCAAGTTCAAGCGTCCGTTAAGGAGAAAGAAGAAGAAAGAGAGAAAGTCCTACTTATTCCTTCCGGTTCTACCTTACTTAATTGTGCATGTTCTGGATATCCTTATGGGGCATATAAGGCGGGAACGATAGTCACATTACCAGGGGCAAGCGCATCTGGTAAGACGATGCTTCTTTTCACTATGTTTGCCGAGATGTGTCAATTAAAGAAATTTGACGAGTATAAACTTTTTTATGACGACGCAGAAGAAGCATTGTCAATTAATATTGGAAAGTTATTTGGCAAAGAAACACAAAAAAGAATTTATCCCCCAAATTTTATTACCATTGAAGAATCTATATATTCCCAAACAATTCAGGATTTTCAAAATAATATTCTATTAAAAATTAAAACTGGAAATCCTTTTGTTTATGCCCTTGACAGTCTTGATGCCCTTTCTTCAGATGAAGAGATGGAAAGGGAGTATAAGAAAGCAATATTAAGTGTTAAGAATCCCGATCAATTAAAAGAATTGAAAGGCTCTTATAACACCGAGAAAGCAAAGATTATTGGACAATGTTTGCGAATGATACGAGGTAAGTTAAAGATCACAAAATCTCTTCTTATCATCGTTCAGCAAGAAAGAGCAAATATTGGAGGGGGGATGTTTCAAAAAGAAACAATTACTAGTGGAGGGAAAGCTCCTTTTTATTATTCTTCCCACCAAGTCTGGATGAAGAGAATTAAATCGTTAAAAAAAAATGAAAAAAAGATTGGTAACAGGGTTAAAGCAACGGTGACAAAGAATAAGTTGACTGGCAAGGAGCGAAGCGCAGAGTTTGACATTTATGATGACTATGGAGTGGATGATATTGGTAGCCAGATTGATTTTCTTCTGCAAGAAGGGAATTGGAGTAAAAACGGAATTAAGATTGACGCTGTTGGATTGAATATAAGTGGCACAAGATCAATAATAATTTCTCATATAGAAAAAGAAGGATTGCAAAAAGAGCTTAAGAAAATTACTGGAGAGACGTGGCATCAAATAGAATCTAGGTTGAAATTGAATAGGAAAGCGAAATATGAATAAAAAAAAGATCATTTCTGATGCAATAGAGATATTTATATGGATAGTTTTGTTTGCTTGTGTCTTTGTGGGCGGCTATCTTGTTTGGCATCATGGATGGAGGCTATAGATAAATAAGTAAAATCTACATTGGAATTGATCCTGTGGGCTATAAGAGAATAAAACTAGCTCATATTGCTTGGAATACTTTTCATCCAGATAATCTAAAAATAAAAGGGGATGGGTTTATTATTCATCATATTGATAAGAATCCTCGCAACAATGTTAAAGAAAATCTACAAAAAATATTATTAAAAGAACATCTTTCTTTGCATCATAAGGGTAAAAAAATACCTTATAAAATGAAAAAACAAATTTCTTTAACGTTGAAAAAGAAATATAAAAATGGATTTCATCCCAATAAAGGACGAATATTTAGTGAAGAATATAAACAAAAATTATCAAAAGTTAATTTAGGGAATTCTTCTAGAAAAGGGATACCATGTTCTAAAAAAACTAAAAAGATATTATCTGAGATTAACAAAGGGAAAAGGCATTCAACGCAAATTCTTATAAAAATGAAAAAGGCTCAAAGAGAAAGAAGGAAAAGGGAGGTTTTTAATCATGTCTAAAATTTATGTGGGGATAGATCCTGGATTGACAGGGGCGGTCGCTGTGATTAAAAGAAGCGGGAAAGTAAAAATATTTGACACTCCGGTTGAAGAAATTAAAAAAGGAAAATCTATTAAGCGAGAATATCTGCCAGAAAACATGGCAGATATTCTTATAGAAATTATAAGCTTTTATGGGAATAGAAATTGTAATGTCTTTATTGAAAAGGTTCATTCAATGCCAGGGCAAGGAGTCGCATCTATGTTTAATTTTGGGAAAGGGTATGGAATTTGGCTTGGCATATTAGCGGCCTTGAAAATATCTAAAACGCTTGTTACTCCTCAGGAATGGAAAAAAGAGATGATGTCAGGAATGAAAGATAAAGATGCTGCCAGGATTCGAGCGCAAGAGCTGTTCCCTGAGTGTTCCATCAGATTACAATTAAAGAAACATATTGGTCGAGCTGACAGTCTTCTTATCGCGGAATATGCCAGAAGAAAAGGATTTTAAAATATGAGAATAAGGATTGAAACAACTTTATTATGGACAATATTGCGGAGATTATATTATATTCCAACAGTAGTGTTTTATAAATGGGGGATAAGAGGCATCTGGTTAATTTATTGTTTCGATTTTCAAATGAGGAAAGGGCATTAAAATGGATGAATTTTGGCGAGATAAAATAAGACATAAGTTGTTAATTTTGAAACAAAAATTAGATAAGAGATGCAGCTTAGATTGGACAGAGGTAGAGATATTAAATTTATTGATTGACGTGAAATTAGAGGTTTTAAATTTGAATGCTTTTCCTGATCTTTCTGTTCAGATGGATTATAAACTTGAACAAATTTTAAAGCAAGAAATATCTATGCCTACACTAAAACAACTTGAAGAAATGCCTTCGGATTTAGCTTAACGAATTCTCCTGGTGTAACTCTTGATGCTTTTCTGGGAGAGTTGTCAGCATGGCGTGTGGCTATGGGGTGATTGGATAGTGTCATTTTGCTAAGGTTGCGCCAGGAGATATATTGAAGAAGAGAGAAAATGTCATTACTATCTGTAAAAATTTCTAATTTCCAATCGCACAAAAAAACGCATCTTAAATTACACAAAAGATTGAATGTTGTCTGCGGGAAGACAGACAGTGGGAAAAGTGGGTTGCGCCGAGCGATAGAATGGGTTGTCAATAATCGCCCTTCCGGAGAGTCGTTCAAATCTAAGTGGGGAGGAGATACAAAGGTTGAATTGCTCGTCAAGGACAAAGGAATCAAATCCCTCGTATCAAGAAAGAAAGGGAAAGAGAATCTTTATGTCCTCAATGGCAATAAATACAAGGCATTCGGGCAAGACGTTCCAGAAGACGTAAGAAATGTTTTGCGAATATCTGACATCAATATTCAGAATCAAATCTCTCTCCCATTCATGCTTACCATGTCGGCCGGAGAGACAGCTCGTTATCTGAATGAAATCGTGAATCTTGAAGACATTGACAAATCACTGTCAAATATTCAATCCGTGCTACGAAAGGAGACAAGTCAGCTTGAAGAAAGAAGGTTAAATAAAAAACAATTTCTTTCTGACTTACGATCTTATGAGTGGGTTGACGAAGTGGATAAACAACTTTCTCAATTGGAGAGTGAAGAGAAAGAAATCAGGCAACTAGAGGAGCAAAGTTGCAAGGTTCAAGATATTATCGAACAAATTGAAGTTGAACAAAAACAACTATGTAAACTGTCCAGGATAGATGTTAAGTTGCTGCAAAAGGATTTTGAAAAAGTTGAAGCCTTGTCAAAAGAGATAGAGTTAGACAATAAACAAATTGAAGAGATTGAAAATATTGTATCGGACATAACGTTCCAACAAAAGCAACTTCGATATTTAGAAGGATCTAATAAACAAGATATAAGAAAACTCAGAGAATTGATGCCTGATATTTGTCCTTTGTGTGAACAAAAGATAAAATGAAAAACCCGACATTGATTTTATCGGCTGACTGGCATATTCGTTCTGATGTTTCTGAAAATCGAATTGATGATTTTTTAAGAGAACAAGAAAGAAAGATAGATTTTATCCTTGATATGTCAAATAAATATTGCTGTCCTATCGTTGTCGCTGGCGATATAGGGGACAAGTCAAAATGGGAAAACTGGCTTCTTGAAAAGTATATTAAGAAATTCAAAGCTCATAGCCAGAATATTTTAGTTTTGCCAGGACAACATGATTTGCCTAATCATAGATTGGACAAATTATCTGAAAGTGGATTAGGGGTTTTGGCGGCAAGTAAAGCAATAATAAAATTAACAAGATTAAATTTATTAGGTAGTGTTGCTAGTTGGTTATCTCCATTCCCGTTTGGAAAAGAACTTTGCCCAATTGGTATTATTAAAGAAAAGAATAGTCAATATAAAAATATTGCAGTTACCCATCAGCTTATTTCTCAATCAAGATTATGGGAAGGGCAAGAGAATTTTGTCTCTGCTAAATCTCTTTTGAAGAAATTCCCTGAATATGACTTGATTGTATCTGGAGATAATCATCAATCTTTTATTGAAAAATATGAAGGGCGGTTGCTCGTAAATCCAGGCTCCATTATGCGGTCGACCATTGCCCAAATTAATCATAAGCCTAAAGTATATTTGTGGAGTGCCGAGGATAATGAAGTAAAGGCAATAGAAATCCCAATTCGATCAGCGAAAAAAGTTTTTGACTTGTTTGTGATGAAAAAGCAAGACAAGAGAGACGAGAGAATGTCGGCGTTTGTAGAGTCGTTGAAATTTGATTGTGAATTCAAGATGAGTTTTAAAGACAATTTGGATAAATTTTTAAATGAGAATAAGGTTGAGCAAGGAATCAAGAATAAAATTTTTATGTCTTTAGAGAAGGAGAGTTAGGATGAACACAAAAGAGTTAGCTATCAAACTGATAGTGTCTAACCAGAAGATTAGCAACCTTACTCGGCAATTAATTGAGTTGAGAAAGTATGAAGTTGAGACAGAATTATTGCTTTTGTCGGAGATAGATGTTAATGACCAGATCGAAAAAATATTAAGAATAGAATTAATTTGTGATGAAGCTTATTCTCACGCAAATAAAAACTCTCTATAAAGCACTACAAAGCGTTTGGATTAACTTTCATGTAATAAATACTAAAAAACTATGTCAAAGTGCGCTGGTGGGTTTCCTATTGAGTATTTTCGTGGCTTAAAAGGGTAGTTTAATGAAAAATATATCTCTTTCCGAGAAATTGATTGAATTAAAAGAAAAAATCACCGAAAAGACTAGCGAGATAGACAAAAGCAAAGGCAAACTATCTATGTTGCAGGATAACTTGAAAAAGATAGGGTTTAAAAATATTGAACAAGCAAAAATTGAGTTGAAAAAAATTCATGGCAATTTAGAAAATAAGAGAGAATCTTTTAGCTTAAAGGTAAAAAATTTAGAAAGGAGAATTGAAGATGAAAATCATTAGGCCGTCTATTGAAGTTTTGGATATATTAGACCAAACAGTTATTTTAAAAAGATTAGAACTAGTGGGAAGAACTTGCTACAAATCAGAAGACAAAATCACAGATACTTCTTGCATTGATTTTGTTAAAAAGATTATCAAATCAGGGCATCATTCGATACTTGAACATTACGATATTTCAATCAGAGTAATTTGCGATAGGGGAGTTACGCATGAGATAGTAAGACATAGAATTGGAGAATACGCTCAGGAAAGTACAAGATATTGTAATTATGGCTCTGGCAAATTTGGAAATGAAATCACAGTTATAGAACCTTGTTTTTGGCAACCCGTATATAATTATGCTTTTGAGATTAAAGAAGTTTCTATGTACTGTAAAGTAACTGAAAAAATGAAACTATGGAGGCAAGCAATGTGTGACGCAGAAGCTTACTACATGAAACTTATTGAGCATGGGGCAACTCCCCAAGAAGCAAGAAGTGTTTTGCCTAATTCTTTGAAAACAGAAATGATCATTAAGTTTAATCTAAGGGAATGGAGGCACTTCCTAACTTTAAGAATATCGAAAGCGGCTCATCCACAAATGAGAGAAGTCGCAAATATGATATTGAAAGAATTTCATGAAAAATTACCTGTTATTTTTGAAGATATTTTGTTAACTTCTTAATTAATTTATGGTAATTATCTTTCACAAAATCAAAAATATTCCAGACGAGGATTTGATAAAAATAGGAATCACATCGATGGGGCAGAATATTTATTTCATGCTGGAGCAGAAAATTGACTCAGACGAAAAATATCTATTGCTTTATAAATTTATTATGAATGATAATATTATTCCTGTTTCATGGAAATATTTTTTAGATTTTATAGTAAGCCTTCCGATAAGATGAAATACTATGAATTTAATATTTATGTTTTTGCTCAAAATATAATTGCTTTTATCTGCCTGATTTATTTCTTGATAAAAACATGCTCCTAAAATTGAGACAAGCTATCGAGCGTAAGAAAGGACAAAGGGATAAGGTAAGTTCCCTTTTGTCTACTTGCAGAGAAGAAATTCAGCAACTCAAACAAGAGATAGGCTTCTCTGAGCAAGCACAAGTAATAATTCAGAAGGTTGCGCAAGAGACACAGAAACAGCTTGAATGGCACATAAGCGAGATAGTCACCCTTGCCCTTGCATCCACGTTTGACAATCCTTATGTTTTCAAGGCAGAAATTATCCAGAAAAGGGGCAAGACGGAGTGCGACCTTTTCTTTGAACGGGATGGGTTCAGGGTTGACCCTGTCGCAGAGGCAGGGGGCGGAGTAGTTGATATGGCTGCATTTGCTTTAAGAGTTGCCGTATTTGAATTGGCAAGACCACGATGGAGGAGTATGTTGGTGTTTGATGAGCCATTCAAGAACATAAACGATAAGACAAGACGGACACAGGAGAAAATTGCTGAATTGGTCAAAGTTTTGTCTCGACAATTGAAGCTACAATTTATCATCATAACAATGATCCCTGAGCTAGAAGAGATAGCAGACAGAGTTTTTGAATTTAGCCTTGTGCAAGGAAAAACAAAAATAGAAAGGAGAAGAAATGAATAAGCCAATAGCAGAAAAAATAAATGTGCCGAAAGAAACGCAAGACAACATAAAATCGTATGGCGAGATAGCGAAATCAATTGGATTTAATCCTCTCGCGTACCAGTACGAATCTCTTATGTTTTTCATGCAAATGAATGATATTCCAGTATATGATTACGGGAAAGTATCACTATATCTTGAGTCAAAACTAACAAAAGGAAAGCATTGGCAGTGGACACCTTTGAGGGAATGCGATATGGAGGCTAATGCTTCTTGCACATGGCATGGATCGCATGTCTCGAAAAAATATGGATTAATATATGATGAATACTTACACAACGGGATGATCTTCCCTCATCAATTATACAATGACCTTGTTCCGGCAAAAATATTATTGCAGGTAGGGGCGATAACAAAAGAATTTCCATGGGCGAAATTTTATGTTAGCGAGATTAATGAATACAAAGACCCGTTTATTTGTTGTTCGTTTGAAAACTTTCGATCCGGTAATGACCCCAAAAGAATAATCTTTGGAGTGTGGGACGAACCAGGATTTTAAAAAAACAAAATGAAATAAGGAGAAATAAAAAATGAATGCCCAGGATATCCAATGCCCAAAATGTGGAGAGCAAATTTCTATCGATAACGTTTTATCCCGCCAGATTGAGCAAAGATTGAAAGACGATTTTGATAAGAAGCAGCAAGTCATGGATCAAAAGTGGGAAAATAAATCTGAAGAGTTGAGAAAACTCTCTTGTAGAGTTGAAGAAAACAAGAGACTTATTGAATCTACCATTTCTCAAAAAGTTGCTACTCAATTATCTTCTGAAAAATTAAAACTCACAAAAGAGATACGAGGACAAATTGAGACAGAGCAAAACGAAAGGACTTTGCTTCTGGAAGAGCAGTTGAAAAGCAAGGATGAAAAATTAGCCCAGGCAACAAGAAATGAGATCGATCTGCGCAAGGAAAAGATAAAATTGCAAGAAGACAAGCAATCATTCGAGATTGAAAAAATGAGACAGTTGGAAGAGGCTAAGGCAAGCATCATGGAAGAAGCCTCAAGGAAAGCAAGTGAGGAGCAACAATATGTCATCGGCCAGTTGAAAAAGCAGTTAACAGATGCAATTACCGCCAAAGATAACCTCTCCAGGAAACTTGAACAAGGCTCGCAACAAACTCAAGGTGAAGTCTTGGAATTAGCATTAGAAGGGTTGTTGAAATCTGAGTTTCCTCATGATGAGATACTTCCAGTTCCCAAAGGGGTTAGTGGGGCGGACATTGTCCAAAAAGTCAAATGTAGAAGAGGTGGAGATTGTGGGCAAATTATCTGGGAATTCAAGAAGACAAAATATATGGAGCGAAGGATGGATTCAGAAACTCAAGGATGACCAGCGAGCGATTAAGGCTGACGTGGCGGTGATTGTTTCTATTGCGTTACCAGAAGAAGTGAAAGGATTTGTTTTTCGAGATGGTGTGTGGATTTGTGATGTGAAGGTAATGACGGCTTTGGCTGTAGCGTTAAGAATGAATTTGATCTCTATTGCAAACGAGAAAGCAATGGCCGTCGGAAAGAACGAGAAAATGGAGACTCTTTATTCATATCTGACTGGGGTGGAATTTAAGCAAAGAGTCGAGGCTATCATGGAAGCTTTTACTTGCATGGAAGAGGGCTTGAGAAAGGAAAGAGTTGCGTTTGAGAAAATTTGGTCAGAAAGAGAAAAGCAAATTAAAAAGGTTGTATCAAATACTGTTGGTATGTATGGAGATTTGAGTGGGCTGGTTACTCTTCCACAAATAAAAAATCTGGAGTTGAATACTTAAACATTTTAAAAGGAAATTAAAAGGAGAAAAACATGGAAAAGGAGAATAGTATCGCCAGTTGCTTTATCATATTAGAAGATTTTATCATAAAGGGGTCTGTTGCGCAAATAGATGCTGTACAAGCATTAAATAGATTGCGCGATTTTTTCGGCACAATAGGAACCTGTGTAACCTCAAAAGAATATGCTATAATTAAGCCAAGTCCTCCTCCTGGGAGACTCTTGAAAGAAGGGGAATCTCCTTCAAGAGAACAAGGGGAAATATATGATTCTGAAGAAAAACTAATTGATTCTAATTTAACACAAATAAGAAATATTGTTGAAGTAGAATTAATAGAATTAAAGGCAGGGAATAAGGCAAAAGTAATACATTCTTTGAATGTTATCGAATATTATATAAAAGGATTGAGCAAAATTTCAAAGAAATTTGAAGAAGAGTGGGAAAAGGCTAAAAACAAAAAAGTCATTAATGAGATTGAATTACAATTTGGCGTTAATACAGAATTATCTAAATCTCAACTTCTGATTGCTGAAGTTTGCGACGAGATTAAGGAGATGTTGCTTAACAAAAATCGAAAATACGGAAATTCAGCATTATCCCCTAAGCGTATATTCTCGAAGGCAAGTCCAATCGAGCAGATAAACGTCAGGATTGATGACAAATTAAGTCGAATAGAGTCTACCCAATCAGACGATATAGAAAATCCTGTCTTTGATCTTTTGGGTTATCTTGTCTTAAGAACAGTTGCGGAGAAAATTAATATAGAAAAGAAAGGAGATAATTTATGAGCAATAAATCGTTGCACATAATTTATGGCGCGTTGCTGATATGTTGTCTTCTTTGGAATGCTCTGCAAGAAATTAAATTAAGCTTAGTCGCAGGATTAGCAATACAACTAGAAAAAAATACAACTGGTTTGATTGTGTGTGTAAAAGGGTTGAGCGATGATGTATATAGAATTGTTAAGGATTTTGAATAAGATTTTGAAAGGAGAAAGGAGAATTAATTAAAAAAATTATAATATTATTTAATAAATTTATATTTGGATGTGATAATCATTCCGAGACTACTGATAAAGCCAGCCAGTAAGAGATCATTTGCGACAATGGATTATCAGATTGGTTGGAAAGCGATAGTCATTTTGGTCAATGGATAGCAAAATCTATAAGAATTGTTAGGCTAGAGAAGAAAAAATATCAACCACAATTCAAGAATTGCAAGGATGAAAAGGCAGAATGGATTCCAATGTTTGAAGGAGATATAATCTATGATGATTTAAAATGGGCTCAATATAAAATAAGAAAAGGTCTTGAAATTAATAAAGCTATTTGTGATGTTTTTCAAAGTCTAAATTCAGATGATAAAAAGGATTAAGCAATGAAAATCACTGTAAAAAAAAGAGAGTGGAAAAATAGGTCCATGGATAGATTGGTAAAGCACGGACTAACCAAAGATCAAGCGCTTAAGGATTATATGGCTCTGCACGAAATAGATTACGAAGTGTGTTCAGAAATAGCGGCAGACGATGAACTTAGCTATGGAGAGAACTAATGAATTCAAACAAATACCGAAAGAAAAGACCTATGCCTAATTTGTAAGAACAAGCATGAAATGCGAGCCAATCAAACAGTAAGCCGGGAACTTATAGAGTATAAATCGCAACACAACTATAAACTATGTCACGCTTTTAGGGAGAGTTGATTGAAATTAAAAAATAAACTGCGAGGTAATGCAATAGAAGGTAAAAAAATAACTGTTAAGGAGAGGGTTGATAAATTTCTTTATCCATCGCCAAACGCTAATAAAAGCGGTCAATTTGGCTATAAGCCAAACTTTTTTATAAAAGCGTTGCGATACATAGCAAAATTTGCCGTCTCGGTATTTGGATTAAATAGTAACAGTCGTTTCATGGTTGAAATTCAGCAGATGTTGGATCCAACAATACGTATAAAGCTTCCAACTGGCGAGGATTTGATTTTTTGTACGGGTCACGGCAGATTAGTGTGGAGGGCAAAGACTTTATTAACTGAGGAAGAAGAAATTATTAAATGGATAAATAGTTTTAATAAAGACGATATTTTTTATGATATTGGCGCTAATGTGGGTACATACTCACTCTATGCGGCAAAAACAAAAGGGATAAAGGTATATGCCTTTGAGCCAGAAATAAACAATGTTCAACTGCTTTATTCAAATGTATACAAAAACGGATTAAGCCAGCAATGCGTTCCATTACCCCTGGCCTGTGATAAGGAGACCAAGATAAAGCCATTTTACATTCGTGAGTTTACGAAAGGTGGTGCAATAAACTCTATCGGTAGGAAATCAATTTTTCTGGAAAATGACAAGGACTTGTTTATACAGGATACTTTGTGTATGAGAGTGGACGATGCAATAGGGCTTTTTGATATATCTTTACCCACAAAAGTGAAGGTTGATGTTGATATGAATGAATTAAGCGTTATAGAAGGAATGGATAAAGCATTGGATTCCGTAGACGAGATATATATAGAACTATATCTACCCTTTCATGAACATAAAAAGGTGCTGAGCATTTTAGAGCAAAAGGGATTTGCTATTCATAAAGCTTCAAAAGCAAAAGCGCCAAAAAAATTTGAAGATACCTCAAATTATATCTTCAAGAAGGGATATGAAAAAAAATGAAGGCGTGTATCGTTTGCAAAAAAAAGAAAGAGATAACAGCTTTTTACAGAAATAAGGGTAACTGCAATGGATATGCCAACAAGTGCAAGCAATGCGCCCGGCAATATGCTATTAACAGGAGAAAATTAACCAAAGAAAGGAAAGGAGAAACAGGATGGAATTTATATTATTATTTATTATTATTATATTGCTGTTGGATGTGTTGATAAAGAAATAGGCACTATATCTATTAGCGACAAAGATGGATGCTTAGTTATATTTAAGTTAAAGAAAGACGCACAACATATTTGTATTATTGAAACTTGCCTTGCCAAGACAGAAGTTAAATTTCCTGGGAATCCTGCAATCGATGTGTCTGAACTATTCAAAGAAAAATATGGAACAACGACCGACAAGATTTCCAGAGAACATTTACCTTCTGGATGGAAGCTACAATACAATGAGACAGATAAATGGAGAGTGTTAAAGCCGTCTGGGGCAATATTTACTGCTGATGGTTATACATACAGATATAAGGATAAGCAAGAAGCTATTAATGACGCATGGGAAAGCATTGAACGTGAAGATCGGCTTAAAAAAGAAGATAGCTGGCATGACTATAAAGAAGAAATACCTCTACCATTAGAGAAGGTATCCCCATGAACAAGGAAGATTTGGTTGAAGAGATAAGAGTTGCAAGAAGCAGTTTAACCATGCTTTGCTATATATTGATAGCCGCTTTATTCTTGTTAGGAGGTTTTCTTACTTGGGCAATTCCTTTTATTCTTGAGTTTCTACGATGAAAGAAAGGAAAATAAAAATGAAGAGGATGAAGACAATTAGTTTTTTAGTTATTCTTTTATTCTGTACGGTAGAAATTGTCTTTGCTTGTGAATGCCCTATCAAAGTGAAAGATCATGTATCCTCGATGGGCAATCATGTATTTATGGAAGATAAAAAAATTGGAAAGTACAGAAACTTTTATTGGCATTGTGGAGATGTAAAGTCAGTTTCTAATAAATATAATGGACAGTATCAATTATGACTTGCGGAAACTACATAATTAAATGCCCATACTTAGAAGTTATAGTGATAAACAAAAGACAGGCGGCTGGAGTAAGGAATAAGGAAACTAAAATAAATAAATAAACCAGCCGCCTATTCCAGCTATTTTAAATCATTTTCCTTGACAAATTGTTTTGCTTCGGCATCAAGTTGATTTCTGGCAGCCCAAATTGTATCCCTAAATTCTATTATTTTCTTATCTGCTGAATTCCTGTCTGTAACTCCTTCTATATTACAAAATCCATAGGGGAGTTTATTATGCTCAGCGAGATGTAAGACTAAAACTTCTGCTAACATTTTTATTTGCTGATCTACTCCTCCCATTAAAGTTTTCATTTCAGAAATAACCACATCGGATACTTCTTTTTGAGACGTTACTGATATTCCTTTAAATAGTAAAGCCATGTTTACTTTCCTTTAATTTGATAGTGAAGAAGTAAAAGAACCATATGCTTCCGTAGCCACAGTAAAAGTCCCTGCTGGTTTTCTGCTTGTCCCGATAGTCATTCGTATTTCATCCATATAACAGTTGGCGCCAGCTGAATCAGAGGGAAGTCTTCCAATATTCCATCCTCCTGTATTATCTACAATAGCATCTGCATCAATTACGTCTGAACCCTTTTGAATACCATCTACATAAAATCTAAATTGAGATCCTTTACGAACCCAAGCAAAATGATACCATGTATTTAGCGAGACAGAACAAGTGCCAGACGATGCTTCAATTACGTAAGAACCCCCTGATTTATGGAAAAACATAAGAGCATCGGTCGCTTCAAGATAGCCAACCCTAATGTCATCGGTAGTAGCTGTTTGTTCTTTCGTAAAAAGGTAATTACCAGACGCAAACGAGTTAACAAATTTATATCTACCTTCAAGTATAAAATCATTGCTCCCTAATTCTAGCCTTGTATTATCTGCTATTGAAAGCCTATCCCCCGTTCCATTGAAGTAAAGAGAAGCTCCCCCAAACACACTCTGGGTTGTTGTTCCATTAACCACACCACCCGCAGTTACCGTTAATTCTTGCTCAGATGAATCGAGATATGTGCTTAAACTTCCAACTTGGTCGCCATGCAAAAGAAGTTTTGTATATGTATCATTACCTGATCTTAAATCTTTAGTGAAATTATTAATTGTACTACTTCCATCAGATACAACAACTGTATTTGCAGCAGCAGTTGATGACCCCTTATTTTTTACAGATAATTTAATCCTTGAACCTGTTCCACTTCCAACAGGGTCGAAGTCATCTCCATCATAGTCAATAAAAGCAGGACTTGCCGTTACCGTTCCTCCATTTTCCATTGTGGAAGGCTTTGCAGATACGCTTCCGACCTGACCAAAAACAAATTGATTTCCTGCTTTTAATAGCGTAAGATCACCAGAAACACCTAACGATATAGCTCCAGTAGATGTCGCAACTCCATCACTTATACTTGCGCAATAAGTACCACCTAAATCAGCCTGTTTGGCTGCCAAGAGCGTTGTAAGAAAATCTGACAACCCATCAAGATAAGATATTTCTATGTCTGATAACGTTCTTCCATTCGCGGTAAATACTGCTCCACTTGGAATAGTATTTGTTCCTCCATGAGTAGTATTTGTTCCTACCAATCCTGTCTGAGTACCATTTGTTGCGAGAACATAATCTCCTAAAAATCCATATGCTACAGCAACCCCTCCAACTTTAAAATTGGTAAAGCCTTTAAAATCCACAGTCGTACTACCGTCTCTGGCCGCAACCTCGATGTAAGGAAGACCTGTCAAGGTTCCTCTCTGAACTATTCCTTGAGTCCCAGAACCAGTGCATGATTGAGTTCCAAAATATATTCTTGTTAGTGATGATGTAGCATCTTCTGTTGTTCCTGTCCCTGGTTGAAAGTTAAGGTCTGCATTTATTGTCGTGGCACTTCCAAAATCACCAGACTCTGCTTTGTTAGGATTGTAAGCAAAAGTCTTGTTTCCAACAATTAAACTAAACATGCAAAATAAAATAATAATTATTTTTTTCATGGCGTCTCCTTTATTCAATCCTGTAAGAGTGAGCGGTAACTTCCAGGTCGCTTCCTGGAAACGTAGTTCCTATTTGATTTTGCCTAAATGTTAAAATATTGGTCCCTAAATATTCTGTCTGTGAGAAGCTCTTGTATCCGTTGACTCCCTGATCTAACGTGATTGTCACTGGCGTTCCTAAAGCTGCATTGTCTTTGTAAAGCTCCAAGATGGCATTCTGTCCTTCAGGCGGATTTCCCTTGAAATTATAACTAAGTCCAAAGAACTTTGACTTTACGGGAGGTTTCCACCCTGCACCTATAATGTCCCCAACAACAAGCTTCCCAATAACCATTCTGTGAAAATCATACCTGACTTCTTGTGGGGAGATAGGATGCCATGTGATGTCCACGAAATAGTTGCTTCCGGCAGGGGCGTTGACTGTTATCCATTCACACTCAGTATAGTCTCCTGAAACAACTGTCTTGGTCAATGCAGAAGAAATGTTATAAGAGCTTCCAGCTAACAAAACAAGGTTCACATTTTGATTAACTCCACCTACTTCAAAGTCTAAGGTTAGAGCATTTTCAGGAGGATTCCCTGCTGTCCCGAAAGCGAAATAGTCAATCTGTGCGGCGCACGACCATTTGAGATAGCCAAACTTTTGCCCTTGCACTGGCTGTCCCAGCCAGATTCTTTGGGTCATTCTCTGCTTCGTGGAAGGTGCTCCTGCAAAGGCAAGCTCGTCGATTATCTTCTGGAAATCGTATCTAAGGGTATCATATAAGTCTCTCATGTCTGACTGAGGAAATATAATTCCGTATTGCCCGTCTATGTCAGTGAATATTTGAAACGAATCTGCTCCAGTCACGCCCGCATAAGGTTCTTGTATTATGAGGGACGTATTGTCTGTAGGAGTCTGGGCTATTGTGTACATATTAGGTTCTCCGTTTCTCTTGATCTTATTGCCTGAAACAGCTCCTTTGCTGAAGAAATCAGCCCCTGTGAACGTGACAGTAGTGCTTCCATTTGTGAAAGTAGCTGTTCCTGTATTAATAATATCAGACATAAAATTCCCCTTAAAACTTCCCCTTTGTTAATGAGAGAATATTTGCATAAGTAAGAACGCTAAGTATCAAAAGCGATATCGCCATGACGCAGGATCTTATCACGAATAATGAGATACGTTTGCTTGATTTAATCCAAAGACAAAAAATGATGAATAATGTATATAGAGCCATCTTGTCTATCCCCAGAAAAATTTATAAAAATTTCTGAATTTCTTGTTATAATATAGTATATAAAATATCTTGTTTTTAGTGTTCATTTTTTTTAGGAGAAATAGCTATGAGAAAATATTTATTGTCAATTGTCTATATCTTATCCTTATTTGTTTTACCTCATATATCCTTTGCCGGAAAAATCTACTCTATAATACTGGGGGATGTTTTTGAGTCAGGTAGTATTGAAGCGAATAGCAATACGGTTCAAACTCAAACTTTCCCGATAAGCCAAGAATCCACTAAATGGTTCGCGCAAGCTAATATTTATCCAAAGGAATTTCATAACGAAAAAATATATCTTTTCCCATATAAAGTCTATTTAGCTATTAATGAGGGTTCCATTTGTTATGAAGAATTTAATCTATATGTTCTTCCTTTGTCCTCATTAATTATCATAGAAAGAAAAATTATAAATTTAACATCACAAGCTCAAAACTATTCTAATTATGGAGGCACCCTTATTAAATACAAGCTAAGATAATTTATTCCTTTACGATTTCTTTCTTGTCAAGATCGTTAATAATTTGTTTATATTTTTCATTTTCTTGTTTAAGTTGCACAACCTGATTATTCAAATCAAGAATCATAGAATCTCTTTCCTGAATAATTTGGCATAACATCTGTTCTCGTTGCATATCTTTTACTTCCATGTTATTTCTCCTTAAAATAAAGCTTGCCAACCTGTCCCATTATGGCAATAAAGCATATTTGTATCTGAATCATAATAAACCGCTCCAGCCTCTCCTGTGCTTGGTGTTGCTGACTGAGGATATATAAATAATGCTCCAGAAGTGGAATTTCCTCCTAATTTACCTCCATATCCAGAGGTAGAAGTTCCAACGATTCCTGCGCCGCTATTGCCAATAGCGTATAATGCAACCCCTATATTAGAATTATAGAAATATCCTGCATATCCACTTGCGCTATTTCTTGCATCTATTAACGCTCCAACTGTCGCCCCAGTAGCTCTTACTGCAATTCGCGTAGATGCCGCACTTCCAAAATCCCCAATTACATAATCTCCTAACGCAGAATTAATGCCTATTGCACATAATTTTTCTACCGTAGTATCTCCTCTGTCGCCATAAAATTCAGCTTCGTTGTTAGAAGTAGAAACAATAAATCTTTTTCCGCTAGAGGCTGTTCGTAATGTACTTCCTGTTATAGTTCCAGCGGTAATATTCTCAGCCGCAACACTTCCCGCGGTAACACCTGTAGCAGTTATATTTCCAGAAGTATCCCAAGAGAAATTACCACTTGCCCCTAACCAGCCCGAACCATCATTTGAAATTTGAACTCGTTGAGTCCCAGAGCTATTGTAGGCTTTTATTCCATCTTGTCCGAGAACAACCCTTGCACCTGAATCAGATGTTTGAATTGTTGTACCTGTAAGAATTAAAGTATTTACTTGATTAAACGCACCTCCATAAGCTGCAATATTAAAATCAGTAGCCGATAACATCATGAGAACGTTGCATTTCCCTGAAGGAGCTTCAACAATCTTTGCTACGGCAACAAAAGATGAATCAGCGTCCATTTGAGCTTCTGTCTTAATTGTCAAAGTAGCAGTACCTATATAAGCAATAAATCTTGTTCCTGTAAATGCAGTTGAAGATAAATCATTAAGAGCAATATTTGTACTTCCAGACTGAGTTTTCTTTTTTAATCCTGTCGATCCGCTCCCCCCTGTAATACTTACAGATACATGAGTAGCATCAACAGCGGTTACAGTTCCAAGGAATTTATACATTGCCCATTTTGTAGGCATATCTTCTTCTGATAGTCCAGTTACAGCACCTACATTATAAGCCCATGCCGACCAAGCACCCTGCTTCCTTGAAGAGTTCTCGAATCTTACTCTGACGAAATAAGTATATCCTGTTTTAGCGCCTTTAACTATATATCGGTTTTTCGTATGAGATTCTGATTCATCAAGATTTATTTCAATACTTTTCTTCTCTCCGATAACCAATTTTGTATTATCGCTGTCCAAATATCCCTGATCCACTTCTGAAAGGCGAGGAATATTACCAGTTCCTATAGCGGGAGGGATAGGAGTCAATTCTAAATTAGGTGTCCCGGTAAATTGAGAGGCTCTCCAATCCACTATCGCCTTAACCACATCCGTACTATCCGAACCAGATGGATTATTCCAGGAGATAACTACATTGTTATTTGAATTAACTGATAAGGAAACTCCTCCTGCCTGCGCAGGCTTAACGATAATATCTGTAGCATCTTCTTCATCATCATCAGTAGTACCAGGAGCAATACTTGCAGTAGAAGAAATACTTGTAGTATCCGTACTTGTACCAAAAACATCATAGAATATTAGCCTAAAGTAATAGGTTTTCTTTGGATCAAGCCCCTTAAAATCCTCCTGATAAGATGTGTCTGCTACATCTTCATCATTACTATTTACAGTAATAGAGGACATTATCTTGCGCTTCTTAAGTGTAGTCCCTGTAAAATTGGAATTTTCGCATCTTTGTACAATAGCATGGCTTAAATCATACTCTTCATCTCCATTACTGTCATAAGGGTGAGGAAAAGACACCCTAACTCCACTTTTAAGTTTTTTCAATGTGGGAGTTATCTTGGTTGATCCATCAGATAAATAAGCCCCTGGAGCAGGATTAGCGAGAGTCAGTTCGGCAGGAGAAGATTTTTTAGAGTAATTATTTATACAATAAAGTTTAGCTTTTATCGTTCGTTGAGGAACATTATAATAGGTATTATAGTTTGAGTGAGTAGGATACTTCTCAAATATCTTAGAAATATCTTCCATTGTATCTTCATAATCATAGTTGAATTTATTATCTGTCAAAGTTTCATGTCTCGCGATCATATCCTTAACGCTCGTATTCCCTATTTTTACAGTTGCTGTAATTGCAGAGAAATATATCTCTAGATAATATTTGATTTGCTCATATCCGGCTTTCCTCATGGCATAAGTCAGGCTTTCTTTTGTCTGGCTTGTCATATCATCCCATCGAAATTTGAAACCTCGTCCATAAACATTTCCAAGAGTTCCCATTCTATTTGCTATTTGAAATCCTGTAGGTCTAGGTAAACTAATTGCATTACTATCTTCTCCATAGACAAAGCATCCATGAATCTTTGTGTCAGAAGCCTGCGAACCAAAAGAGTAAGATTTTATCTCATACTCATAGGTCTCTCCTGCAACAAACCCTGAAATTCGTACCGGATCGCCTGTCGTTTTCCCTGCAAATTTCCACTCTTCAGATTCTATGTTTTTCACATAAATTTCAGCATGAGACCAATTCCCGCTTATAGGTCTTGTGATGTAAATAACAGCCTCTCCTTGTACAAGAGGGTCTTCCTTCACAATAGCGTGGGAGATAGGTGGGGGAGGAGCTTTAGAAAAATCAATCTCGTTAAGCGCATCATTCTCCTCCACGATTGAGATGGACGCACCAGACGTCTCTTGAGTGGGTGTTGCTGTGGAGTAAATATCCTTGAATACATTGTCGTCGTAAGTGATAGCGGCTATCTCATAAGTGTATTCTTTTGGCCTCTTGGCAATACAAGTAAACAGGCGATAATATTCGTTGTTAGAGTCAGCTGTTCCCAATGAATATATGCTGTTGATGGAAACATTAGTTATCGTTGCGCTACAAGTGATAACTCGCCCTACTTGTGAGTTAATGATGTACTCTGTGGCTGTTCCAGTGATTGTCCTCAGAAGAACTTTTTGACCGTTTGCTATTGTCACGTCTTTGTCTGTGGTAAAAGTTACCCCTGATACAGCGATAACTCTTCCACAAGTAGACGACCATTTCTTTGCTGTTCCTATCTGGACAGAATTATTGACCGCCTCGTGAGAGAAATAAAATACGTCTCCCACATCATATATGCAAGCGTCTATTCCTTGCTCAAAAGCGATTATGTGCTTGATGTATTTCGAGTATTTAAGCATGTAGCTGATGATCTTTGTCGCATGCCATTTATCAGAGATTCCATATAAATGGATTTGCTCCATCACAAGATCGCCAATAGTAAATCCTTCGTCTAGGTAATCCCGACCAACCTGATCTTGCTTGTATCCACGATAACGATTGACGATGGAAGCATAGATCCTGTTTATCTTGTCCTCAATATTCACCTCGTTGATCACGAAAGAGTCCGGCACGATAATAGCATTATTAATCATCGTGACTGCCGTCCTGTATCTGTCAATATAAGTCAATAATTTCTGCCCATCCCAATAATTATACCCTCTCGTGCTTTTCGCCAATACTTCCAAGGTATCCATGAGGGGCTGCCTGAAATCTATATTGATATTAACAGATAGCCTATTCCTTGCCTTACTATTTTCTGTGATAGAGTGATTGACATATTCTCTGTCTGTGATACCATTGGAGTCATCCACATTATATGAATCATATAGGTCGTTAAGAATAGTGTTATCAAAATCAAGGTATTGACCTCTACCATACATCTTGTTCTGCTGTAAGTCACAAATTATATCAAGAGGATTATCGTTCCATTTGCAAGAATCTTCTTGCCACTCACAAGTTCCATCAAATATAATAGCTCCAGAAACAGCGAGCCAGTCAGGCTCTGTGCTCCCAGAAGTTCCTACTTTAATAAGCCTATAAGCATGCTGACAGTCTTTTGCAGTAGCTAACGCCTTTCTTCTAACAGGTTGATTAGTGCTCCCGCTGACAGTTTCTGCCAAAGAACTATATGCTGTACTAGCTGCCCATGCAGTAAGCCCAGAAATATCTTCGCTTGTATCTTTAACAAGGAGTCCATCTATTATCGCAGTGATATTATCAAGAGAACCACTTATCTTCTCTGTCATAAGAAGCCTCATACCAATAAGAGCTTCTCCAGGATATACAAGGTCGTCAAGTTTTATATCCTCGATAGAAGTTATCACGACCTTATGTGCATCCTTAGCTGTATTATGTGTAGTTGTAGGAGAAATTAGTTTGAATTGAATCTCGTACTGTTTATAGGTAGGAAGTTTTTCTTCTTTTCCAAGCCCATCATGCGGAAACTGATATGTTACCTGATATCCTCCTTGGATTGTTTTTGGGGTTTCAGGAATCTTGATTTTTGCCTTATTAGCATTTACCATCTTATCGTAATAAATAGTATATGATTTATGTATAACTGACCTACCATGATATTTTCCACTTGTAGCAATAGAAGGAAGTATCCTCTCCTTGAATTTTATCTTTCCTCTATATTTTGGAAGCAGTGATCCGTCTTCTATGCTCGGATAAGTTTCTCCATTAGCTTCTGTAAACACTGAATCAATAATATATCTAAAAGTATTAAGTGCTCCCTGATAATACCCTTCAAACTCTATCTCCATCCCTTCATCTATACCATCGAGATAATCAAAATCTTCTTGAGTTCCTGATATTTCATTTCCGTCAGCATCTGCAAGAATAGCATAATTTTTCTCTTCAGTTACATTAATTCTATATACATCATTTCCTGAATCTGGTAATTCTGTTTCTACTGGTACAACATCGGTTGTCCAAGAACCTGCCCCTACCTCTCTCCACTTAACCTGAACTTTTACTTGGTTAGGCTTATATCCCTCTTTCTCATCAAACTTATAAAGGCCTTCAGGAAAATCAAAAGTAACAGCAAACGCATCTATTTTACCGTTGGTAGTAAATGTTGCACTATCAGAAGTAGTTATCTCTATATTATTTATTTCCTGGTGATAAGTAGTAACACTTCCAATATGAGGAATAGCTTCCCTTACATTTCCATCGTCATCTTTGCAGATTTTATACATCTGCACAACATTGTCAGCAGCAGAAAATGTTTTTGTAATTCTAACTCCCTTAAATGTCCAAGTTGCGCCAACATTAGAGGCAGATAAATATCTTACAGATTCATACGTTTCTTTCCCTGTATCTGTTGCTGTTCCATATAATAATAAATAACCTGGCTCTTTTGCGGAGGCACTTTGAAATGTTCTTCCATTAGTAACACTCACAACTAACGTTTTTGTCGGACTTGTTCCGCTTATAGATATAATATAGCCTTTGACCTCTTTGCCAAACTTATAAACTTTTTGTTGATATTCTCCGTGGGTAATATAAATCTCGCAGTTTTTGTTGAACTTGGAATAATAATGTCTTACAGGTAATCCGTTAAGCTTAATTCCTCGACATCCTGCTATCTGTCCATGTCCTAAAGAACCTATAAAATGCGCTCTTGTTTTTCCCTCATGTCCTCTTCTATACCAGTTAATAACAGCTGGAGGCACTTGAATAGTACCAAAAGGAAGGGTTAAAGGGGTTCCTGGCTCATAAGGATTCGCCATTCCCTGCATACCATAAGTTGGGGAATCAAAAGAATTCGTCTTCTTCTGGTGAGGTTTCAAAAGATAGCTTAGAGCAGTTGTTAGTAAAGACACAGCTAAAAATCCAATCGCAATCCAAGGAATGGCCATTAAATATATCCTCTCTTATTCTGCAATAAGGAACAGCATTTTTTATTTAAGCGATACCAAGACATTTTACTCATTGCGTATTTAACCTGTTCGTACCCTTTTTCCACATTACAAATTTCAGGTCTAGTAATATAAATAGGACATTTATTTTCTTTTGTAAGTAATTCGCATTTAACCGCTTTACAGCACGATCCACATTTTTCACATTGAAATACTATTTCTGTCAACTTATTCCTCTCAAAGGTGTCTGCGGCATACCAGGATAAAATCGTCCTCGAAGTTTAGGTTTATTTGTAGAATCTGTCTGGTTAAAATGTGCTCCACAACCATTTTTGCCTCTTACGCTATAATCACAAGTATAAGGAACAGAAGTATCACAATTAGGGTAATTAGTAGTGTCAAAAGCAGTAATAATACTGCCAGGAAAATATTTATTTGCATACTGCGTGTACCATCCACAAGTCATCGCTGCAATAACGTCTGTCCCATCTGCATCAAATTTGAACCCACATCTGTTTCTATCCCTGATAAACAAAGGGACGTCATTCTTAAACTCAGAAGCAATAGGCTTCAACTCATAAAGAATTTCTCTCGTTGAATCATCATATCCTGGCCTGTTTATTTTGTATTTGAAGATATCAATATAATCTGTCGCTGCCGTCAATCCCTCGTATGTTCTCGTGACAACGACCACTTGCCCTCCTACATCTCCCACATTCACGAAATCGCTGTTCTCCTTGTCCACAGAGGAAATCCTGAGAGTCGCAGACGCAAGCTCGCCTTCTATGTTCTGCCCTCCTTTGCCTTCGACCTTGAGCGCGATGCAAGTATAATTGTTCCCTCCCCATGTATAATAACTTCCATCTCCGACAGAAGTTTTGTCTATATTACAATATCGTTTTGTGACTGTAACATATCTGATCTCGATAAGAGTCAGTATCCTAGGTTGCTCAACTGACAAAGCGTAGGCGATGATATTTGTACTAAGCATTTATGTTATCACCTCCTTGAGGTTGACAGACACCATGTCCTCTTCAATCTGCTTGATATTTCGCTCAAAAGAATCCATATCAAATCGAACAGTATAAGTCGTATTTTCAAGATAATTTGAAACCATAGAATAAGGATTAAAATTGAAAATAATATCTTTGCCAACTACCGTATCCTCGAAAAACGTTATCAAGTCTGTCAAGTCCTCCACGGAATAATTCAGTAAGAACTCATGCGCTGTTGTGAACTGCTTCTGAAACCTAAGAGAGTTGGACGCTTCGACAATCGGAATCTCAATAGAGAATCTTCCTGGGGCAATCATTGCTATTTCCAAGATGTCAGAATCAAAATTGACCGTAGCGATCGCCCCCTCGAACATCGAGAATTCTGTGTATGGGGATGCTTCTACGTACTGCACAGAAAAATTGTTGAACCTCCCTTTTCTGTTCATGAAAAATGCCTTGATGGCAATTCTTTCATCTAAATTTACATTGTCAAAATGAAGAGGGTATCTCCGTAAAGCCGCCTCATATCGTGGCCGCCTTTGCTCTCTAAGATTGTCTATCCCTTCAGACGTTATCGTGTTTTTTAAGATAGACTCTTTTATGTTGTAAAAAGGTTTAGGCATATTTGTTTGAGTATCCATTCTGACAAGCGAGCCATAGGCCGCTTGTTTCAATGAATTCAATGAAACAACTTCTGTCGAGAAAATAACTCTCTCGATAATCGGATAGCTAGGTTTTATCGTACTTATATAATCTGTCATGCCTTATTGATTTTTATCAAAATTAATCCTAAACTTACCTTTTAAACCATTAAATTTGTCAATAGGGAGCTCGCCAGCTCACTTTGACATAATTTTTTAGCGTTTATACATGAAACATAATCCAAGTAGCCTGCAAAGCTTTATAGAAAGTTTTTATCTTTGTGCTTTAATAACTTTCCTGACTCCTGAATTCCTGCCGTAGCTGTCCGTCAACTCTCTCGTGACCATGTCCCCTATCTCTCTCGGTGTATATCCAGAACCAATATTAACATTAATTCCTCCCCTTGTTCCTCTTGCAGGAAAACCTCCCATCAATCCTCCGGCAGGAATCATGCTCCCTCCTGTTGCAGCACTCGAGCTAAACCCAGTGAACCCTCCGCTAGCAGAAAAGAAGCTCGTGAAAGCGCTACCCCCCGCCCCAAAAAGGCTTGACAAGAAATTTTTCAATGGCTGCATGGCAGCGGCAGCTATTGAGTCCCCCAATGTTCTCCCTATCAACTTGCCAAAACTCCTGACAATATCCATAGGGACAATCTTTTCCCCTGTGAACAAGTTCGTCAACACGTCAGAGATCGTCCTCTCCCCGGAAAAGATCATTCCGTCTCCTATCGCTCTCATCAGCTTCATCCCTATCGTGTTTCTTATCATGTCCTCTTTAGCCGCTATCTGCTTGTCGATCTTCATCGCCATGTCATCGACAAGTTTCTCCATATTTCCTGGTCTGTCTACCCACTTGCTAGAGTCTGCCCCACCTGTCGATGGAGCCTCTGATTTTGGGAAAAATAATTCTCCTTCAAAATTAAAAGGCATCTTCTTAATATCTGTGATGCCACCTGCTCCTGTGCCATGCAGAGTTCTTTGTAGATCATCCAGCCAATTTTGTCTTTGAGTTGATGGACTTCCTTTTGTAAACAATTCAAAAAGCGTATTAAGCGTTGGAATAAGTTCGTTTCCAATTTTTTGCTTCAAGGTAGTAACATTCAATGCCATTCTTTTTAAATTATCATTAAATTCAAATGCCGATTTTACATTTTCTTCTGTCATCGTTGATGAGGTTTTAGATAAACTCTCATTAAGACTATTAAGCATTGGGATAAGCTCGTTGCCTCCTCTGCCAAATAACTCATTTGCAAGAGCCGCCTTAGAGGCGCCATCATCATAACCTTTAAATTTTTCTGCGATATCAGATAATATTCCGGACATATTTCGTATATTTCCAGAACTATCTTCAACATCAATTCCCATCTTTTTAAATAGAATTGAAGATTCTCCAACTCCATTGCTAGCATCAACTATGTGGCGAGATAGTTGCCCTAATCGCATTCCTAGCTCATCCACGGAAATATCTGCAAAATAAGCAACTGTTTTTAGCTTAGAAAATTCTTCTACACTAATTCCAAGGCGCTTGCTCATCTTACCAAGTTGCTCTTCTGCGTCCGCCGTACTCTTTGCGAGCTTGAATATGCCTAACCCTGCTCCGACAAACGGAGCAGCCATAGCGCCTAATCGCACCGTGACCCCTGCTATCGCCTTGCCGAACTCAAGGAATCCACCGATACTTGTCGTTGACCAAGTATTTATCCTCTTAGCCGCAGAATCAAGAGAGGTATTGAGAGATTTTAAATCTGTCAATATCTTGATATTAATTGTTGGATCAGCCATTTTTCTTTTCCTTTGTAATTGTCAACTTCTTGTCACAGGTCCTGCAATCTGCCTTGCCAGACTTCTTACACGCAACACAATATTGAGACGAATAATAACTTTGTTCCATGTCCTTGTCCTTGATCCCCATCGCCCAGTGAGCTAGTGCAATGACTGACTCTCGAAATAATATCTGACGTTTATAGTATTTGAGAAATGGCTCACAGTCTTGCAAAGTGTATTTCCAACGAATCGTATTTTGCTTTGTGATGTCCCCTTGCGAGAGGACAACGATCGTCTCCGATATCCCTTTGGAGATTTCATGCAAATCTAAGTTGTTGAAACTTGATTTTGCGTCTCTGGAATCAAAGACGCCAATGTCTGCATGATGTTTGTCATTGGCGTGCAAACGAAAAAATCAGTTATCACTTTCAACGCAAGAGAAATATCGACATTATTTGCAAAGAACTCTGTTAATTTTTTAACGTCTTCAATTTCTTTTGTATTTCCATTTTCTTCAATTTCAATTTTTTCTAATTTATAACCCTCTTCTAACAAAACAATCGCCATTGCGCGAGGCATTTTGCCCCCAAGGGCTTTAAGAATGCCTAAATTAGTCAATCCTTTTTCAAGGCTAACATCCTTGAGCAAATCAACAAGCAATTCCAGTTGGCCTAAAACAAGCTGTTTTTGATAAAATAATCTTCCTTTAATATTGTATGTGCGCCTACTAATTTTTTCTTCTTCCACATTTAACTCCTTTCTCTACAAATGAATAAATCTCCCCAACATGGTATCTCCCTCTCTTTCTATGTACAAAACGATAAGTTTTATAGGATTATAAATAATTTTACCATTCCTTATGTCTCGGTATTGAGAACGATTATTTACAAATCCAAAAGAAATACCATAAACAAGAGTAGCTACAATAATAAATGGAATTATGTATTTTCTCATTTTGGTGTTGGCATTGAAGTCGGATTAATCTTGGTAAAATCAGTGTCCTTTAGGGTCTTCTCCTCAATACAAGATAATCCTAAATCGTGCCTGCAAATATGAGTTAAAGTATAACTAGGCTCAATAACTTGCCCCCCTAAATTTATAACAGCTTTTAAATCAGATTCTAAATCAGCTATAACTGCTTTTAAATTAGAGAGTTTATCTTCTTGCATCTTAGTAAGAGGCAATTCCAGTGCTATATCAAATTTAAGCCTGATGAAGTCAGCCTTTACCTGATTAGAAAATGCTATTATTGCAAACATTAAGACAACAATAAAAATTAACTTAATTTTGTTCATTTTATCCCTCATATTCATAAATTCCCATTTGTCGCATTGTAAATCTGCGCCACTTCTGCATTTGATAACGCTCGATTGTAGATACGGACTTCATCAAGATATCCATTAGAATATCCGCCTCCGACATATCTCCCAAAAAACAAATTACCAGCATTACTGTTTGAACTTGATCCAAAGGACACACTAGTTGAAATTTGTATTCCATTATTGTATGTTCTTATTGTTCCCTGTGACGGATAATTAGACTGATCTACAGTAACATACAGAAGAGACCAAGTGCCAGTACCAATAGTGCCTATAGACGTAAGATCATAACTTGCCCAATTTGTATATGCGGCAACTGCTCCATTTCCGTTATTGATATAAATACTATAGCCAGTTCCAGAAGTTTTATCCATGATATATGTATTAGCGACAATAGATGTAGGATTATACCAACATCCAAAACTGAAACTACCTGTGCCAAAATCCAAATGCCCATCAGGTGGATCACCAAAATCACTATGATCATCTATTCCATCAAAACGCAGGCATCTTCTGCCATCTACATTAACCCAAATAGCACCAGTAATAGTTCCGTTAGCGCCATAGCCCGATACGTCTCTAACCGCAGAACTTGTTCCTTGATTCAGCGTAACTCTAAACACCAGTCCATCGAATACGTCTGGCACAGAACTTCTCGACATGCAATAGTCGTCTGTATTGCCACTAACAGTCATTGTTCCGGCAAGGCTTATTTTTGAGAGAAATAGAAATAATAGTATGATTAATATTTTAGTATTCACAGTACATCCTCCCTTTCACTCCTGTCTCAACAATTACGCCTGTACCACTTCCAGTGTCCACACTAAAGGATGAAATGGGCTGTAGTACATTGTTTGTAAGTGTAAATTGAGAAGTTATATCAACACCCTTTTCATAATAACCATTAACACTGTATACCGCATAAACTCCATCACTTGCGGGAATCGTAACCGTACCCATATTAGAGTTTGCTAGAAAACAAGCATAAATTTTTCTATCTGAACTTCTATGGTCCCTTACCCAATACGCTTGATTTGAGATATACGAATTCCATCTACTACCATTATTTGTGTCTTCTGAATGATAACTTACCGTACCATTATCATTCCCGACAAAACGAGTAGTGGATGTTGATAGTCCGTCAAGTGTGACGTTATCCCAGTTTGGCACACAGCGAAGCAATAACAACCTTGCAGGAACATCGGTAATAGCCTCGTATTGAATAGGTGAACCAGAGGCGGTGAAATTTCCATACCAATCAAACCACGCAGTGCTTGTGCCACATGCTATTGCAATTTGTCTTTCTATGCTTTCGGACAAGTTTGTATGGTGTGCACTGCCAACCATTGCTCTAATGAGTGGGGCAGCAGTATTAAAATTATTTACATTGTCCGTAAAACCTGTATCCGCACCTTCTTGAATAATTAAATCAGGCGTTAACGCTACCACATCTGCTCTGTCTTTTATTTGATATATCCATTCATCTTGTGTTCCTGGATTAGCGGCATTATAAATATCAGATGGATTTATAATCCATTTTATTGAGGATGTTCCGAACTCCGCCGACAATTCTGTGCGCAATGCTTTATACCATGCAGCAGACCCTTCTATTATTGTAGCGTATTCATTTGTAAGAGATACTCCTGCTGATGTGGTTCCGGGAATACCTGTACCTGTGCCTGTCCAGTAATTTATTACATCTCTTGATGCAGATGCACTACCAGCAGGCCATTTGTAAAATTCCCCTGCAAGCTTAACTTGATCAAACATTACTCCACCAAAAGTAAAGGGATGTCCCAACTGGTCTGCGGTAGTTTCATAACTGTGAGCAATTGCAATTGTACGTGTAGTTACATAATCAATTACACTTTGATCTTGCCAGTTTAATTGGCATCTATACAAAACTTTGCTTGGAGACCAATTAAAATAACTAGACGCAAGAAAACTTAAATTTGTTGTCTCGGTTGCAGCAGCTCCAGTAGTAGTTCCCCATACCATATTATCTCTGTAAAAATCCTTTTTGGAAGCAGACCAAGTACCTGCTATTGATGTGTCTATCCATAAATTATCCCCAAGTACCTCGGGAATAATATAAGGATCGGATAGATAATACTTTAACCCAGCGGCATTAGAGTCATTCTTGAAATCTGTAGTTGTTCCAGTTGTATAAATTGCGACACCGTCATAACCCATTGATTGGGCATATCTCAACTGATTCGCAATTGTATCTGTCCAGGAAATACCATAAATGTTCTCCCATTTATTAGTGGCAGCATTGCTTAACCCTATATTGCTTAAACCTATAATACAAAATATAAATAGTAAAAAATATTTTTTCATCTTACCAAATCTTTATCCATAGCAAAGGCCAAAAAATCAAGATGCATTAAATCCAATGACCCACCTGACGCTTCTGTAGTTGTAAGATTTACCGTACATTCTCTTCCCGCACCCGTTGGGATATTGGTTGTTAGATTATCAGTCCACAGTACAGTGCCAGAGTCATTGTATAGCGTATAATCTACTCTAGTGGCGCTACTGCCCACCACTACAGATGCCCTATACCACGTAGAAGTTCCAAGCGTATATTTTGTTGATGTCGTTCCTCTTGTACTATTATTTGATGTCATCCCTTGGATAGTAGATGAACCGTACAATGCCATGTATGCCCCATCAACCGGCTCAGCCACTGTCGCTGAATCATGAAATCCCATATACGTAGTTGTGGTCGCAAGGTTTAAATTGAAAATACATTCAAAGTGCTCGCCGCCACCTATCAAAATGCTATTTGTTGCGCTCCTGATGCAATAGCCACTGTTCGCACTTGATGATCCTGTTAATTTAATTACACCAGGATGATTAGGACTGGTAAATACCCCACCACTTGTTGGATTGTTTAATGCCCCAGAAGTTATAGCAATTCCCATGAAGGGATCAACCGACATATTCCCAGCGTTTTGCCCTAAAAACTCAGTGAATGCAAAAGGTCTTTTTCTTGCTGAATTTAACAAGCTGCTATATTGGAGCGTTGTGCTTCCAAGGTTTGCCCCTCCCTGTAATCCAGACACATCAAATTTTCCGCTACCAGTTCCGACCCAGGCCGCCGTTGTGCCATTTATATTGTGAGTCTGATCATAGCCTATACCAGTCGTTACACTGGACGAACCAGCCGTGGAATATTGTGATCCACTTTCCAGCGTTCCAGTCACTGTTACATTTGTTGCAGTAATAGCTGGAACTGTCAAGGTATTGGTAACAGGATCATAAGTAAACCCTGCTTCAGAATTAAGTTGCCCAGACGAACTTCCATAGGGGACTTGTTGGGACGTTATTCCAGCAGTCGCCGTTGCGACAGTAAGATCGATTTCTGGGATTTGACTTGCCGTAACCGAGCCATTAAGCCCTGATAGTGGTGGTAGTTGACTTGCTGTAGCCGAGCCAGTAAGGCCTGAAAAAGATGATACACCAGCACCAATATCGCTAAAACGTGTAATTTGTCCACCACTCCAATAGATACCATCAACCAAGCCGGACTTATTGAACATTTTCGCCATACCTTGATCTGTCTCAGTTGAGTACATTGGTGTTACAGCATATACCATAGTAACAATAAATAGAAATGGTATAATGAATAATAATTTCAATAATTTCATTGCTGTTGCTCCTTATCTCACTTTTATTTTATTATAAATTTTCTGTCTGTCCCAACAAGCTGCCAAAAATACTAACGCTGTCTGTTCCAATAGCGGTAACACTGTATGAAATTTTAATAGCATCAAGATATTCCGTGACTGTTATCCCTGTAGTTCCTGTCCCAGTAAATACATAATCCCATACAACCCATGATTTGGTATTTGTCGATGTCCCTGTCTTACCTTCAATTCGCACCGTCCCTGTTCCTATTCCAGTCGCAGTTCCCACGATAACCGATATTGTCTTATCGCCGGTGATTCCAGAAATTGGAATCCATCCATCGTTTACCGTTGAACTTCCAGATTCATTGGCGACAAACTCCCCCGCATGACCAGTTATCGTTCCCCACGTTGTGCTAAGGCTAAAATCGGTAAAAAATTCAATATTGTACCCTTGCGCTAACGTTCCTGTTTTTTTGTTCACAGTAATTCCATTTACGGTTACTGCAAAAACAGAAGAGGGGAAAACAAAAAAGCAAATTATTCCAATAAACAAAATCCATCTTTTTAAGTTCATTTTAATCTCCATTTGTTTTTTCCTTTTTTAATTTACTGATCACAAAATAAGCAGGAATAATAGTTGTTACAATACCACAAAAAAATCCCCAAGCAAGATTAGGATCAACTCCTTTGTTTACTCCGACAAAAGTCACCGTACAATAACCTAACCCGATAAAAGCAAAAGCAACGATCATAATCTTTATGATATTGTCTGTTATCTCATCAATAATCGTGTGCGGGTCTTTTCCATTTCCATTTTCGATTTCTTCTAGTTTAATTGGTGTTATCAAGTCTTTTGAGTCTACAGGCGGCATATTGTGTCCTTCCTTTTCTTAAAATTTATATTGAAACAAGCGCAGGCGTGGCGGAGAATTCCTAGAGTTCCACGCCTGCCCCTTTTTCAGCCCTTCTTAATTGACGGTAAAGAAAAGCCTTTTCCTCTTTCTTTAAAATAGCAAGCGCCCCCTGACTCAACTGGAAATCTTCTTCCACAATTTACACAAACAACTTCCTGGTCAAAATCATCTGCTCTTATACTACATTCACAAAATGGACAAAATATTTCTAACATTATTTATTCTCTTATGGAACCTTATTTACCATATTCATTACTGTTTTCGTAACATCTCCAAGTACCTCTACCGCTTTTGAATCTGTATTCTCGACAGTATCAAAAGACGCTTTCACAGAACCATCATTTTTCCTGTCAATCTTAAATCCAGTGACCTTTGTCAAAACAAAATGCTTATGCAACTCAAACTTCTCCCCTCCGGTAGTAATCCCATCCTTGACCACAACAGGGGCGGTATATTTAAGAGTCGTACATCCAGCACATAATCCAATAAAACACACTATCGCCAAAGCCCCATAATCACATAGTCGCAGTTTCCTCATTTTTTAATTCTCCTTTATTTTATAGTGAATCGCTGGCTTCCAAATAAATCCTGGTGAATAATATAATACAACACATATTTTCCTGATAATTTTAATTATACCTATTCAATGATATTTTGCTCGAATCAACATGTTATTCTTTTTCCCACTCTATTTTTTCTTTTACTTTTATATTTGAAGATGGGGTATATTTCGCCTCAATCGTTTTTTCCAAATATATCTTTCCCTCTTTTGCTTTATAGATTTCCTTCCAAACTCTTGTATGTCCTTCACATGCAGGATAGACAGCGGCAAAGCAATTAGAAAACTCCTTATATACTATCTCAAGTCCGCCATTAATAATCTCGACCAATACAACTCGTTTATTACAACCAAAAAGGCGATCCTGAACAGGCTGCTCTATCCAATTCCCTTGCGTATTATTATCAGCATTAACAAATTTTACACATATAAAAAATATGACAATTGCAATTATTATTTGCTTATTTATCCACATTTATAATTCCTTTCTTACTATGGTTGAGCAACCGTATTCTTAAAAATCGCCTGAAACGTACTCGCTTCCGAACTATTCTGATAATAACCTTCAAAATTTAATTCAGTAAAAACCCCAAGTCCCCCACTTATCATTGGGGACTTGGGAGTATAGGTAAGTTCTGGAATAAATAGTTCTGTATATTCCGCTCCTGCGCCTCCATCTCCAGCTCCTCTCGTGCAAGTCACCTTGATGCTACTTTCCGTGTTGTTCACCGCTTTGTTATACAAGGTTATCGTTTCAAACAACGCCTTCAACGTCCCAGTGACCTTGATAACCCCAATAGGAAGAGAATATCTTTGTCCAGAATTCCCTATCGTGAATACACTTCCGTCAAGATTACATTCAATAAAAATGTCAAGCTCTGTACAGATAGTTGAGTTGCTACCTCCTTCAGCAATAGTAATCTCCCCCATATCCCAAGGAACATGCCCATAATCTGTCGCTGTAGAATCATAGGCGGTTGTGCCCACTGTCTCGGATTTTCCGAGAACATTGAATATCGTTGGAACAAGCCCCTCTGACCGAAAAGACATCCGACAAGAATTAATCTTATTTCCCAAATATTTAATATATTGAGGGGTCGCTAAGTTTAAGAATTGCTTCTCAAATGCAAGACTCTCAATAGTATATTCCGTCCAAGTCGCACCACTATCAACAACCGTACCCGCTTCTGCCGTCGGCCAAGTAGGTTCAGTCACTCCATGAGAAGTCCCAGCAACCGTACATTTATAAGCGTGTCCATTGCGGTTAGCCGTCGTTGGATACACCATGTCATTCACAAGATAGGCAGTATTAGCCGCCCAATCCGCCGTCGGCCTCAAGTCTCCGACCTTGATCGCATGAGTGTATTTTGCAGAACTAACCGTAGAAGTTAATTTACCCAACAAATGCTTGAACAAGGTCGCCATGTAAGGGTTCAGCTCAGTTGTTATATCCCCTTCAACCGACTTGTTTCCCCTGCCTGGCTTGCTCCTGTTCCTAGTATTGTTGATCGCCTCGCTAGAAATGATATTTGTGTTATATCCAAGAGACTCGCTGTTGAATGGAAGAACTTTGACGTCTGGAGTTGTAGACCCTAATCCATACCCTTTCGCTTCTGTCTCGTACACCAAGATACAGCTTGAGCCTTGTGCTTGCGGAGACATATCTTATTTTCCTCCCTTATTGTCTTTTTTAAGTTGAGCATCCTTGACCTCAACCCATTTCAAACTGGTCTTTTTCAATAACTGCTTTCCTATCTCGTCTGAAATTTCTCTTGGGACTCCCCGTTTAAATTCTCCAAAAGGAGAAATCTTTACCTTGTCCGGCCCCTCAATATATTTTATCCACATAATTGAATATCCCTCTTAAATTCCATATTATTAATAGAATCTATAAAAAGTTTAATAATCTCATTTTCAATTTTATCAATATTTGCTTCAAAATCTTTTGATTCACTATTATAAAATTCTCTCAATATCTCTTTTAATTTTTTCTTCAATATCATGAATTTACTTTCTGTAAACCAGCAATCAAATATTTCAGCAACGCAAATATCCAACCACTACTTGCTAATATCGTGATGAGCCATCTAATGAGGCCGCTTATATTTTTATGGGAAATTAAATGATTGTCTATTCGCTCATGGGCTTTCTCTGTGCTTCGTATATTTTCGTAAAACTTCTTTTTAATGTCTTCTGTGATAAAAGATTTTGCAACGCATCGACTTTCTGAAAGCATGACTGAGCCTTCACACGTTTTTTCAAATCTCTCTGTTACTGCCTTAATTATTTCTTCATTAGCTTCCCTTATCTCTTTTACCGCATCATTAATTAAATTCTTCACTCCGTCATACGTCACTGACTCAGACAAATGATTGCCTCCTTTTAACTGCATCATATATGGCCATTCTGACTCTACTTCAATTGTCCCAGCCTTTGAGTCTATCATTTTTACAATATTCCCACTATATTTCTATAAACAACTCGGAAAACTAACATCAATCCTTGATATTCCCCTGTCGGGTCAAAGTCCAACGGATCAACACTCATCAACGTCGTCCTTATCGCATAATCTGCCCGATTTCGACTTGCATAAAGAGCGTTGTAGATTATCTGCAACATTGCCTCTGGAGATATTGTCTTTGTATAACATTCCACGATCACGTCCCAATCCCAAGTCTCCTGTCCAATCACAGCTTCAGCGGGAGTAAAAATCTGGACTTGCCCTCCTGGATATATAAAACAGGCTGGCAAGGCAACATCATCAAGTTTAACAGGCGTTGCCCGATTAGACTCTACATAATTGATCCCAGATGTAGCAGTTAATACCGTGTTTATGTTCGCGATTATATTTTGCCGTACCGTATTAGCCATTTAATCCCTTCTGGTTATCAATAGGAAGCTCGCTGGCGCACTTTAACCTAGTTTTTGAGTATTTATACATAGAATACTATTTGACTGCCGTCTTGATAGCTTCCTCAAAACCTCTTTTTACCTCTGGAGCAAACAACTGAATGATCGTCTTAGGATGAACTCTCGTCTTAATCTTCACCTGCTTAACCATCCTAACCCCGCCTTTTGCATATTTGCCCTTGAAAACTCCTGACCTATACAATGATCTGCCAACAGGAATAAATAAATATCCGCTCTTATTGCTCGCTTTTGGTCGTATCGTGGTTATCTTTCCTTCATCCCCCACATGCACAGGAGCATATTTTGCCCCAAACTGAATCCCTCCTTCAAGCATACTTCCAATGATTCTTGTTTTCATGGGGATCGTAGTCCTTATTAAGTTGCCACTTCGTACTGCCAGCCTGTTGGGTGTTGTTCCGCCTCGTAAATATTGCATAGTAACAAAACGATGCATTCCTAGGCTCTGCCCTGTCATCTCTCTTTGCAAAGCAACAAGGACATTTGCACGGGTCTTTGTGAAATAATTTCCTATCTGCTTCGTGTCTATCTCAATCCTGGTTGTACTATCTATTGTCATCTCTGCCTCGCGGAAAATTTATAACGATTCAAGACTCCAAGAACACTCTTAAGCCAATCATTCGGAGAAAGCACATTTATCGAGCCATCAGGCATAGACACGGAACTCAATCCAATATCTTTCCTTCTTCTGAAAAGAAATATAACTTGCTCAATACAAGCATGTTTCAGATCGTCAGGAACTGCAAGCACAGAGCTTGCCTCTGCGTACCCTCCTGTATATGTGATTGAAACAGCTTTCGGGGTGGTGTCTGTTGGAGAAGTGATAAACTCGACTATTCCAAGATCGTCCCAAAGATAGTAATGGCTGTTGACCGTTTGAGCCGTCCCTGTTAATGTCACTGTCAATGCAACAGACGTATCTATAGGAGGAGCAGAAAGAAAATAATGTTTTCTTCCTGCGTTAAAAACCTCCGTCCTTGACTCTTTCTTGAAAGAACGATTGCAATAAGTCTCCATATTTTTACTGACATATTGAATCATGCTGGTGATGATCGTGTCATGGGTAGAATCTGTCTTTTCCATGATCGCCTTGACCGCTGTATTGTCAACAAACTGAATGGGCATCGTTTATCAATTATCCTTTTGGAGTTTTTACCGCACGATTAAATTTGCTCTTCTTGACAGAACGATCGATATTTGGCTCTATTG